>Ga0316217_10000942_pt1 | contig 39446 bp, 32 predicted proteins | sample 1anoAmetaG_FD_203633 | JGI IMG/M metagenome (GOLD analysis project Ga0316217, IMG submission 203633) | Freshwater microbial communities from Trout Bog Lake, Wisconsin, USA - 1anoA | ecosystem: Environmental > Aquatic > Freshwater > Lake > Hypolimnion/Profundal zone | place: USA: Wisconsin...
TGGCTCAAAAAACGCCCCTGCCATCGCCAAACACCTCAGCCCACACGACCCTTCCGCGATTCCATCGAGATCCTCCGTTGAACGGTCTTGGCCTTTAGGCGGCGGTGGGATGTGCAATTGGAGCCGGCACCATCGAGAAGCGTTGACCAACCGCCTGAAGGCGGGACTACAAACACCATCTGGCGACCTGCACCGTTCAAATGCAATGGCCGTGTGTGGGGGTGGCCACAATTCATGGCTGCCCGCAAAATCTCGTCGCAATCGGCTTAATCCACGTTCAGTCTTTCCTCATCCCCCATACGTTGCGTTGCAAATCCCGGCACGCTACTCTGGTCCACGGCATGACCACATAAAAGGATTTCCTATGGCGGAACTGCATCTGGGCCTGCCGCCCCCGGCGGCGCCTCCCCGCCCCGGCCGAACATTCGCACCAATCAAATTTCCTGGCAGCTTTCCTAGCAGAAAAGGCATCCGCGCATGAAACTAAACTTACTGGCTCTGACCGCCTTGGCCTTGGCGCCGCTGACAGGATATGGCGCCACCGCCGCGTCCCAACCGCGGCCCAACATCGCCCTGATTGTGGCCGATGACATGGGCTTTTCGGATCCGGGCTGCTACGGCGGCGAAGTGCAAACGCCCAACCTGGACCGGCTGGCCAACGGGGGCCTGCGCTTCACGCAGTTTTACAGCACCGCACGCTGCTGGCCGTCGCGGGCCGGCATACTGACGGGCTACTATGCCCAGCAGGTGCGGCGCGACAATCTGCCCGGTATGGCCGGCGGCACCAGCGGCCAGCGCCCGGCCTGGGCCCAGTTGCTGCCGGCGTACCTCAAACCGCTGGGCTATCGCTCCTATCATTCCGGCAAGTGGCATGTGGATGGGCCGGTGCTGGCCGGCGGCTTCGACCATTCCTATAGCCTCAACGACCACGACCACAATTTTTACCCCAAGCACCACACCCTCGACGATAAACCCCTGCCCCCCGTGGCCCCCGGCAGTGGCTATTACTCCAGCACCGCCATCGCCCAGCACGCCATCGACATGCTCGGCGACCACCAGGCCCAGCACGCCGGCCAGCCGTTTTTCCTGTACCTCTGTTTCACCGTGCCGCATTTCCCCATCCAGGCGCCGCCGGAAGATATCGCGCTTTACCAGGACCGCTATACCGCCGGGTGGGATGCTCTGCGCCAGGAACGCTATGCCCGCATGCGGCAAATGGGATTGATCAACTGCGTCCTCTCGGCGCTGGATCCGGGCGTCTGGCCCAATTACAACCTGTCGCTGGATAAGTTGCGTGAGAAAATCGGCCCGGGCGAAGTGGGCCGCGCCGTTTCGTGGGACAGCCTCAGCGCGGAACAAAAGCAATTTCAACCCACCAAAATGGCGATCCACGCCGCGATGGTCCACCGCATGGATACCGAAATTGGCCGCGTGGTCGACCAGCTCAAGACGATGGGAGCCCTGGATAACACGCTGATCCTGTTCCTCTCGGACAACGGCGCCAGTGCCGAGCAGATCATTCGTGGCGACGGCCACGACCGCACCGCGCCGCCGGGCTCGGGCAAAACGTTTCTGAGCATTGGCCCGGCCTGGTCCAGCGCCAGCAATACGCCCTTCCGCCTGCACAAATCCTGGGTGCACGAAGGCGGTATTGCCAGTCCGCTGATTGCCTGCTGGCCCCAGGGCATCGCCGCCCACGGCGAACTGCGCCATAACCCCGGCCATGTGATCGACCTGGCGCCCACCATTCTGGAAGTTGCCGGCGGCTCGTGGCCGGCCAAGGCTACGCAGCCTCCGCCGCCGGGTAAGAGCCTGGTCCCGGTATTCGCCAAAGACGGCACCGTCACGCACGATGACCTGTGGTGGTATCACGACGGCAACCGCGCCGTGCGCGTGGGGGATTGGAAACTGGTGGCCGATCACACCAATCCGTGGGAACTTTACGATTTGCGTACCGACCGCGCCGAATCCCATAACCTGGCCGCGGAACACCCCGACCAGGTGCGCCAACTGGCCGACCTGTGGACCCGCCGTGCCCAGGAGATTAAGACCCTGGCCACCGCCGATTTGCCCCCACGGCAGAAGCAGCCCAACGGCTTGCCGAAAGAGGATTGATACGCCTTTGGGCTCTATGAGCATGGGGACGCGGGAATCCCATGGCCAGTTCGGCGGCCCAAATTGCTCACGTGAGGCGTATTGGACATTGGCGGCTCGGAAATGCCACAAAATCTGCCCCAGGCCCAACCCCCGTTTATCCTTTCGTCGGGCCCGTCCACCCCGGTATAATCAACGGTTGGAGAAACTTATGACCACCGCCATGAGCAGAGAAATCGCCGCCAATCCCGACTTGCTCTACCGCTACACGGTAGATGAATATCATCGCATGATCCCCAACGGCATCATCGAGGAAGGCGCTCCGTTCGAATTACTCGACGGCCAGGTGGTCCGAAAACTCCGCAACACCATGGGAGATGATCCAATGACGGTCGGTTTGGAACACAGCTTCGTCGTGCACCTGCTGGCCGATCTGAACCCGAAGTTCAAGACCCTCGGATGCCACATCCGTATCCAAGCGCCCATTACTTTACCCCCACGCGATGAGCCCGAACCGGACCTCGTCATTGCCACCGGCCACCTGGCCGCCTACGCCGACCATCATCCTGGGCCGGCAGAGGTTCTGTGTGTCATCGAAGTGGCCGACGCATCCCTGCGACGCGACCGCGGCTACAAGCAAGAACTATACGCCAAGAGCGGGATCCCCATCTATGTCATCATCAATCTGCCGGATCGCGTGGTCGAACTCTACACGCACCCCCTCAAAGGCAAGGGCCACTATGGCCAGACCGTCACGCTTACCACCGGGGAAACCCTGACCCTGCCGACGGTCAAGGGCAAGGGCATCGCCATTCCCGTGCGTCGCCTGCTGCCAGCCCGCCCGTAAAGGTCGGTTTCACAAATACAATCGTCCGCGCTGGCCTCCGCGATCTCTGTGTGCTCCGCGGTTTTTCAAATTATCTTGCCTGTTGAATCCCGTCTCGAAAGTGCGTATGGTAACCACTATGCCAATGACATTAAATCAAATTGTCGAGGAAGCCAGGCAGCTACCCCGCGAACAGGTGGCCGAGTTGGTGGATCACCTGACGCTGACTCTTCATCAGGCGATGGAGCCAGCCTTAGAGAACGCTTGGAAATCTGAAATCGCGCAGCGGGTAACAGAAATCCAGGCCGGCCAAGTTCACGGTGTTCCCGGCGACGATGTGTCCGCTCGTATCCGCGAGATTGTGGGCCGGTGAAACCGCACGTTTTCCATCCCGCCGCCAGTCGTGAATACACGGAGGCGGCCGAGTATTACGCTGCTTTGAATATACCCGTTGCCTTTTCAGGACCAAGGGGCCGCCACTTTTGGTAGCGGCGTCAGAAAGGCCACCGGACCAAGCCCGAATAATACCAAGGCCGGAAAGGCCGACACTTCTTCATTGGCTCTGGGCGCGTCGAGGCTCGTGAGTGAATAATGCGGCAGTTGGCGGTCTGGCGGGTCATCCTTTGGGGATTTTGATTGTTGTTCCTTTTTGAGGCGGCATATGATCGGGACAGTAATACTTCCCTGTTATGTGACATTTTTTGACTGACATATCCGCTACTGGGCATCCTTTGCTTTCGCAAATAATGCGTTTCATTTTCGCCATTCCATTCCTCCTCATTATCGCTTGGTAGGTCCGTTCGGCGTAGGATACCACCGCGAGCCTATTCGTCAATGACTTGTAGGAGTTTGTTTCCGCGAATGTTCCAACAGAGGGGGCTTCCGGTTAGCAGCGTGGGCATGGGCGGCGGTGGTGGAATCTGCACCCGCGTGCACCGCCAGACGCCTCGAAACGGCCGTTATTCACAATCGCAATTGACGCCCTCCGCTCCGCGGGTCATAATTCGGAGTAGGTGCTCGGTTTCAACGCCGATTTCTTCAGTGATGAGGGTAAAATGGCTTATGTTTGCTCCGTTTGTAACACGCTGCCCGCCGACACTGAACTCCTTAATTTCAACAGCGAATTCGTCTGCCAGGCATGCTCAAAGGCGCACGGATGTGGAAGCATTTCATATCGCCTCACGCGAATGGCTTCGGCCGCGCATCTACCATTGTCCTTGATCAAAGTATTCTACCGGTGCCCCAAGTGCGGCATCGAGCTTGAATCGACCCTGGCGGAGGCAGGCAATACCGACCACTGCCCAGCCTGCAAAACCATATTCAACATACCTGGGATCTACGAGACTTATAGGAAGCAAGAACAGAAAAAGCAGCGCGACGCGAAAGTCGAGAAAGCACGGCAACAGCAGGAACAGAAGTCCTTGGATGCGAAGCGCAGAGAATCGCAGGATCTCGCGGAGAAGGATCGTCGCACGCATACGCAGCCGGTAATTGCCATCGCTCCAGTGCCCACAGTTCCGCAAAAACTTCTGGATGAGGCGATCGCTGACGATGGCCGAATTTTATCAGCACCGTCTTGTGAAATTATCGAGACAATAAAGTGCCCATTTTGCAGTGAAGCCATAAATGCGGGAGCGAAGAAATGTAAACATTGCGGCGAATGGTTGAACCGGCCAGCGTTGAGTCCTCTGCCCTACGCCCGCCCGCAGCAGTCGGCGACGGCCCAGCAACCACCAAGAAGTTACGTCAATTCTGCCGTCGTGACGCTTATCTTATATGTACTGGGATTCGGGATTGTCGGGTTGGTAGTGAATTTCGTCTATCTGGCCTCTGCCCGAACTGAGTGGCAGCGCACGGGGCAAGCGCCCGAGGGGCGAGGATGCCTCGTCGCGCTGTTATGGGCGTTTTTTTGGATTCCGCTGATCATCTTCGTCGTCGTTGTGATCTTTATATTAATCTGCCAGGCGATGGTCCGCGGCGGTCCTTTCGGAACCTAATTGGCGTAGGTCGGCCCAACATAATTTCTCCGGCTTATCGAGGTACAAACATGTCTTACGATACGGCACGATGTCCTTTCTGCAATGAACTCATAATCTTAGGTGCACGTAAATGTAAGCACTGCGGGGAATGGTTGAACCAGAACCAGCCGGCACCAGCGCAGGCCGAGTACCGAAGAGGTCGGCCCGCCGTCGTTTTTTGGTTTCGTATTTATTCCGTCGCGATGGCAGTATTGTATCTTCTTGTCGCAATTGCCGGGATTGTCATGACAATTTCCGCCAAGGATGCTGACGCCGACCGGATGAGCGACCTCGGAGTGGAGGGGATGGTCTTTGCGGTCTGCGGGTTCCCGCTCATGATCCCATTCGGTATGGGCGTTTTACTGCCAGCTCGCCCGTGGGCCTGGACAATGGGCATGGTCCTGATTTGCCTCGGGCTGACCAGCGTCTGCACTATACCCGCGTGCATCCCGCTGCTGATCTTTTGGCTTCGGCCGGAAACAAAAGCTTTTTTTGGGAAACTTGCGCCCGGTCGGTAAATGCTATCTTCCATCACCGTTTTGGGGCCAAGCGGCATGGTTCCGTCATTCGTGGCCAGCACGAATGATAAAAGTGGCTCGCAACGAAAAGCCGAGAAACTTACGGAGGTCGGGCGCACGATAAATTATTAGCGGTTGGCCACAGGACTGAATGGCGACGATGCCTATGGCGTTAAATGTGGGTCGATCACGCCTATTTTGGAATTTCGTTCTCTCGTAGCGGCGGAGACGTGGGCTCTTGAGGGAAATCTGAGCCTTTGGCGTCATCGGAGGACCGCTGTCTATCCCACCACCACCGCCCTACACCATTCTTCAGCACAGCGTAGACACGGAGGTCAAATCCGCCATCCACCCAATCGGTCCAGGTTTTCTCGGGGTATTTCGACTGCCGATTCGGAATGATAATATGGCCGGAGCCACTAGAGGCGCGGAGGTACACCGGATCTGCTTCATAAGAGGGCCAGAATCGTGAGGCCCCAGCGCACCGGACTGATAATTCGCCTCTCCAAGTGATGCCATTTAATTTGTCCGCGTCTGTTAATTGATCGGGTTTAGCTTCCCAAGCCAGCTCCCCCCTTTTTTTGGTTTGGCAAATTTTGTACAGCGTTTCGCTGGGATTTCCGTCTGCATCGAGCAGCCGTTCCTTTGAAAAGATCGAGTCACCATAAATGACAAAGCTATTTGCAAACTTCTTCTTGAGAAGTTGAATCGCGGCAACTTGCTGCGGATCGCTAGTGGAAGGTTGCGCTGCATTCCCAGTGCTTTGGGGCGCTGGGCCACCGCTGGCGGGCTGGTCTTTACCACACCCGGCGAAAACGAAAAGTATGGTGGTTAGGGTTAAACCGATCCACGCACGAGTTTTCATTAGGTAGCCTTTCGAAAATGTTAGTGCCATAATGGTTCCATGTCTGTGCTCGCCCCGCTCAATCATCTGTGATTGGAACGACCAAGGACTCCATAGTCTTAGCGAGCAGAAGAGCCATCGGCTTCAATCCGGCCCCTTTCACCGCAGCAACAACGGTCTTGCCAAATGCCTTGAGAGGGATTCCCTCGGGCGTATTGCCAAAATAGGTATTGCGCGGGAAATTTTTCCATGCCTTCGGCTGCGGAGCATAAAGTCCGTGCTGCTGGAGAACGATGTCAAGCTTGTCGTAGGAAGGGTTTGTTGAGGAATCAAAATCGATCGTCGCGACAACGTAATCCATTGCATACTCCAGCATGCTGAAGGGTGGACAACTGGACAACTTGTCATTATCCCTCCATGGGATTCTGTGTCAAGCGATGCGGATCGCCGGAAATTCCTCGTTGGAAAACCGTGACAATTCCCTGAACGCCTGCCGATTGCCGAATCCAGCCCGCTCAAGAGCAGGGACGAAACACGACCGCCATTTCATTTCGGATGCACCCTATTCCGAGTCTTCCGCGACCAGCAGCGTAAGATGTCGCCATAGCGAAAAGTCAAACGAGCACAGACCGAAAAGTCTATTCTTCGCCCCTATAATTATTTTCGTCATCACCTTATGGCCGAACACCTCAAACCGTCTGGCCTTACTCTTTCTGCACGTGGCTAGACGGCTTGGGCGGCCCTAATCCTTCTGTTGTATCAGGTCGAGAATGTGAGCTCCGCGCTTTCAGGCCCCCGGTTTTGCCACGGAAGAGCGGCTCAAAAACCGCCCCTTTTGAAACTGAATCCACCCATCCTTCGCCGCCCACCAATGGGTTCAAAACCGGCCTCTCTCCCAATCCTCCAATTGGTTCGGACCTGTCGCATAACACTTGTGATTTAAAGGCATTGGTGCCTGCCTCGAAGATAGGGCGCAAGGCCTCCAGCGTCAAAGAAACTGACACCGACCGTTCCCTGTCACCAATACCCAGAGTTCGATCCGCGGAATCCCCGAACGATTTAACAATCTTCAACTCACGCGCAAAGTAATCCTGCCCCATCGCCTTCTTCGCCAGATACAGCGTCTCTTCAGCCACCGCGTTGGCCCGCGCGGTGCCTTCACGCAGCACGCGCAACACTTCGCCGGGGTCTTTCTCGTAGACCGCGCGGCGCTGGCGGATCGGGTCGATCAAGGCGACCAGCACTTCCACCAGTTTCTTCTTGCAGTCCACATCACCGATGCCGCCGGCGCGGTACTTGGCTTGGGTTTCTGCCACCCACTGCTTATCCGGGTTGAACGTCTCGTGGAAAATCCAGAGCGGATTATTCTCCACCGTGCCCGGGTCCGTCGCCTTTTTGCGGTTAGGATCGGTATACATGCTCATCACGCGCTTGCGGATGGTATCGGGATCGTCGCTTAAAAAGATGGCGTTGTTGAGGCTCTTGCTCATCTTCAAAAGCTGCCCGGTCTCCGCCGAAGGCGCCCCGGTGCCCACCAGGCGCCGCACGCGGCCGAGCTTGGCCTCGATGACGGGGAACAGGCCGCCGGCTTTGACAAAGTCGCGATCTTCGGTTTTGGAGTCGACGCCACAGTAAAGTTGATCGAACCGCCGTGCCACTTCGCGCGTCATTTCCAGGTGCGGCAACTGGTCCTCGCCCACCGGCACAATCTCCGGCCGGAACGTCAGGATGTCCGCCGTTTGTCCAACCGCGTACATCGGAAAGCCAAACGGATACGAATCGCCCAGGCCCTTGTCCCGGATCTCATCCTTGAGCGTGGGATTCTTCATCACGCGATTAAAAGGCAGCAACATGGCGAAAAAGAACGTCAACTCGGCAATCGCCGGCACTTCCGACTGCACAAAAATGGTGCTCCGCGCCGGGTCAATCCCCGCTGCCAGGTAATCGGTCACGATCTCCAGCACACTGGTACGGATCTCGGCAGGTTTCTCCGCCCGCGTGGTAAAGGCGTGAACATTGGCCACGATGAAGTAGCAATCGTATTCATCCTGGAGCGCCACCCGGTTCTCCAGGCTGCCGACCCAATGGCCCAGGTGCAACCGTCCCGTGGGCGTATCGCCAGTCAATATCCGTTTCTTGCTTATCATGCCGTCCTTTCGGGAGCAGAGACAAAAATCACGCGGGCGATTATACGCCAGCCGCGCCTTGTTCGCGAAACCTCCGCACGCGCTTGGCGCCCGGCATAGAATACTTCGTTGCCGGTGGAGAGTGGAAGGCCCCGCCGGCGGGCGCCGGGGATAAAGACAAGGTATTGCGTTTGCTCAGTTTCAAGGACGATCGCGGACGGGCAGCCAGCGCCAGATGCGCCGCGGACTGGCCGACCGGCCGTTTAAAAAAGGAGTGTGCTCATGAATACGCGCCGCCAACCATCGGAGCGCCAGACGCGTGCCCCGGGCCGTCGTGTCGGTCGGCGTGCCGCAACCTGGGGCAAGGGCGGAACGCGTCCGGGCACCGGCACGGGGCAGGAACAGCCAGCCGAGCGGAGCGGGCGCACCCCGGGGGGCTTTACCCAGGATGATGATTTTGTCGCGCGCTGGTGGCCGGCACCCGGTGAGTGGTAACCATGCCCGGCTTTATGTTCGCCACCGGTATCGAGAACAGTTACCCGGTAATCGGCCAGGGAAAGCGGATCGATCAGATGGATAAGTGCGGCCACTACAAAATGTGGCGGCAGGATCTGGCCTTGGTGCGCGACATGGACATTCATTACCTGCGCTGGGGCCCGGCACTCTACAAGACGTTTCTGGGCCCCGGACAGTATGACTGGGCCTGGACCGACGAAGTCGTGGCCGAGATGCCGCGGTTGAACATCACGCCGATATTCGACCTGCTGCACTTTGGCCTGCCGGACTGGCTGGGGAATTTTCAGAATCCGGATTTTCCCGCCTACTTTGCGGAATATGCCGGGGCCTTTGCCCAGCGCTATCCCCACGTGCATTACTGGACGCCGGTGAACGAAATCCTGGTGACCACGCTCTTTTCGGCGCGCTACGGCTGGTGGAACGAATGCCTGGCCACGGACCCGGCGTGGGTGCGGGCGCTGCTGCACGTCTGCCGCGCCAACATGCTGGCGATGCACGCCATATTACAACACGTGCCGGATGCCGTGTTCATTCAGAGCGAATCGTCCGAATATGTGCACCCTTTTAGTCCCAAGATGCTGCCCGAGGCGCATTTTCTCAATCAACGGCGGTTCCTGCCGCTGGACCTGACCTATGCCCGGCAGGTCTCGACGGAAATCTACCGCTACCTGCTGGCCAACGGGATGACGGCGGCGGAATACGATTTTTTCATGAACCAGCGGCTCAAGTTCCGCTGCATCATGGGCACCGACTACTATGTGACCAACGAACACCTGCTCAAGGCCGACGGGACGCTCTGCCCGGCGGGCGAATTCTTCGGCTATTACGTCATCGCCCGCCAGTATTATGCACGCTACGGCCTGCCGCTGATGCATACCGAAACCAACCTGTGGGAAAAGGATGGCGCCACCCAGTGGCTCTGGAAGGAATGGAACTGCATGCTGCGCCTGCGCCAGGATGGGGTGCCGATCGTGGGCTTCACGTGGTACAGCCTGACGGACCAGATGGACTGGGATTCCCTGCTGTGCCAGGATGCCCAGCACGTCAATACGGTCGGACTATTTGACCTGCAACGGCGCATCCGCCGGGTGGGCGAAAACTACCGGCAGCTCATCGAGGATTGGCGGGAGTTCTACCCGGCCGGAAGTTCGGCGCTGATGCTGGTGTGAATTCGGAAATATTTGGCGGCGCGGACGTTCTTTTGCAGGGCACCAGCCTATCGTTGTTCTTGCCGGCCCGTGCCGGCCGCGGCGTGCCCCGGGACGGGGCACACCGGCGGGGTTTGCCGCTACATGGGAGAGGTGTCGTGATCAGTTTTGGCAAGAGTTTCCAAGCCCCCCGCCGCACCGGGCGCGGGGCCGGCGGGGCGCAGCGCCGGGGCTATAACGGCAACGCCTTCCGCCACTCGTTTGGCTATCCGCGCCCGCAACTCCAGCGGCGGGAGTGGATCAACCTCAACGGCCGCTGGGACTTTGCCATCGATGCGGCGGCGGGCTGGACCCGGCCGGACCAGGTGCGCTGGGACCGGACGATCCTGGTGCCCTTTGCGCCCGAAACGCCGGCCAGCGGCGTGCGCCAGACCGGCTTTTACAAGGCGGTGTGGTATCGCACCAGTTTCTCCGGACCGGCGCTAACCGGCGGGCAGCGTCTGCTGCTGCATTGCGGCGCGGTGGATTACCGGGCGGCGGTCTGGGTCAACGGTTCGCTGGTGGTGCGCCACGAGGGCGGCTATACGCCCTTCCAGGCGGACATCACCGAGGCGCTCCGCCCCACGGGGGTCCAGGAGATTGTGGTGCAGGCCCAGGACGACCCGCACGACCTGACGCAGCCGCGCGGCAAGCAGGACTGGCAGCTCCAGCCCCATTCGATCTGGTATCCGCGCACCACCGGTATCTGGCAGACGGTCTGGGCGGAGCGCGTGCCGGCCACGTGGCTGCGCTATTTGCGCTGGACGCCCAACGTGGAGCGCTGGGAAATCGGCCTGGATTCCCGCACCGCCGGGCGGTCGCGGGAGGATCTGCGGCTGCACGTGAAACTGCACGCGGGCGCTACGCTCCTGGCGGAGGATACTTACGCGGTGATTGCCGACGAGGTGCACCGGCGCATTGCGCTGTCGGACCCGGGTATCGATGATTCGCGTAACGAGCTGCTCTGGAGCCCCGCGGCGCCGATCCTCATCGATGTGGAGGCGGAACTCCGGGGGCCCGACGACGCGGTGCTCGACCACGTGCGCAGTTATACCGCCCTGCGCTCGGTGGCAATCCAGGGCGACCGCTTCGTGCTCAACGGGCGGCCCTATCCGCTGCGCCTGGTGCTCGACCAGGGCTATTGGCCGGGCACGGGACTGACCGCGCCGGATGACGCCGCGCTGCAAACCGATGTGGAACTGGCCAAGGCCATGGGCTTCAATGGCGTGCGCAAGCATCAGAAGATCGAAGACCCGCGCTACTTATACTGGGCCGATGCCCTGGGGCTGCTGGTCTGGGAAGAGATGCCCAGCGTCTATCGCTTCACGCGGATATCGATCGAACGCCTGACGCAGGAATGGACGCAGGCGATCCGGCGCGATGTGAGCCATCCGTGCATTGTGGCCTGGGTGCCGTTCAATGAATCCTGGGGCGTGCCGGACCTGCCGGAAAGCCCGGCCCAGCGGCACTACGTCCAGGCGTTGTATCACCTGACCAAGACGCTCGATCCGACGCGCCCGGTGGTGGGTAACGACGGGTGGGAGTCCGTGGCCACCGACATCATCGGCATCCACGACTACGACAGCCAGCCGCAGCGCCTGACGCGGCGCTACGGCAAGGATGAAGCGCTGCCGCAGGTCTTTAAACGCGAGCGTCCCGGCGGGCGGTTGCTGCTGCTCAACGAGCATGCCCATACCGGCCAGCCGGTGATGCTCACGGAGTTCGGGGGGATTGCCTTCGCGCGCGCGGCCCGCAAAACCTGGGGCTATAGCCGGTCGCATTCCCGGCGTGGCTTTGCCGAACACTACACCAAACTGCTGGCCGCGGTACGGCAGCTGAACATATTCTCGGGCTTCTGCTACACCCAGTTTGCCGACACGTACCAGGAAGCCAACGGCCTGCTGTATGCCGACCGCACCCCCAAGTTTGCGCTCCCGGATATCTGCGCCGCGACGGGCGGGCCCCGGACCGGCAGCGCGGGCCGCCGCGAAACCGAATGGCGCGAACGGCTCATGGAGTTTCAGCGGCGGCAGTACATGGTGCCGATTGCCGATCACCAGACGGTTCATGAGCAGCGGTGAGATGGGCCGGGGGCCACGCCACAATTTTTTATTGCGAATGTGGCCCGGTCTGGGACCGGATTTTGCTTCTCCGCTTGCGGCCCGGCGCGCTCCCCCCGGGCGCGGGGGACGCCGCGGAAAGGAAGGCTGGAGCCCGCGGGGTGCGGACTGCAGAGTCGAGGTGGAGTGCCCATTCATGGCAACCGTTTCATCACCGGTTCCCAGCGCAGCGCGGGCGGACCCCCCGCCGGCGCCGGGGGTTTTTCAATCCTTTTGGATGGGCGGATTCGAATCCGCCTGTCAGATCAACACGCGTAAGGAACGCATTGACATGCTGGCGGCGACCCAGCACGACATCCAGGCCGAAGCGGATTACGCCTTGGTGCGGCGCTGGGGCATGCGCACGGTCCGCGACGGGGTGCGCTGGCATTTAATGGAACCCTCCCCGGGGCATTACGATTTTTCCGGTTTTTTGCCGATGCTCCACGCCGCCCAGCGGCAGGGCGTGCAGGTGATATGGAATCTGCTGCATTATGGCTGGCCGGACGATCTGGACTTTTTTTCCGGCGCCTTTGTGGAACGCTTTGCCCGGTTCTGCCGGGCGGTGGCACAGGTGGTGCGAGCGGAAACGGCGGCGGTGCCGTTTTACGTGCCCATCAATGAGATGTCCTTCCTCGCCTGGGGCATAGGCCACAAGGGCATTATCTATCCCTATGCCGTGGGCCGGGCCGACGAAGCTAAGCGCCAGCTGGTGCGGGCGACCATCGCGGCGATCGAGGCGCTCTGGGCGGTGGACCGCCGGGCGCGCCTCGCGGTGATCGACCCGGTGTTGCACGTGGTGGCGCCGCCCGATCGGCCGGACCTGGTGGCGCTGGCACAAGGCCAGCGGGCGGCGCAATTTGACGCCTGGGACATGCTTGCGGGGCGCCGGCACCCGGAACTGGGGGGGCGGGCGCGGTACCTGGATCTGGTGGGCGTGAACTACTACCACTCCAATGAGTTTGAAACGCCGGACCTGCGCCTGCGCTGGGAAGACACGCCACGCGACCGCCGCTGGATCCCGTTCCATTGTCTGTTGTGCGAGATCCACGCGCGGTATCAGCGCCCGGTATTCGTCGCCGAGACCAGCCATTTCGGCGCTGGCCGCGCCCGGTGGTTGCGGGAAGTGGCGCAGGAGGCCGGCCTGGCCCGGGCGGCGGGCGTTCCCCTGGAAGGTATATGCTTATATCCAATTATAGATCGACCCGACTGGGAGAACTTTGACCATTGGCACAACAGCGGCTTGTTTGATCTGCACCGGGATGCGACCGGCCGGCTGCGCCGCGTACTCCACGCCGAGTACGGCGCCGCCTTGCGCTGGGCTCAGGCAGCGCTACGTCAATACGATTGCCGCTAAGCCACCCGTGGCATAACGATTGCTTATCCCCGTGGAGGTGTACTTAACACCCGCCGCGCGAAGGGTTAACGATCCATGCCCCACCGCCGGCCGTGGCCGTCTCGTGCCCGGGAGGGTCGTGGCAGGCCGGCGGCAGCGCCACGCAAGCGGGCGCCGGGTCGTAGACAGGAGATGGTCCATGGAGAACCTGCCCCTTATCGTCTTTGCGCACCTGGATTGGGACTTTGTCTATCAGCGGCCGCAGCATCTGCTTTCACGCCTGGCGCGCCGGCGGCGGGTACTGTTTATCGAAGAGCCCCGGCACAGCAGCGCCGGCGAACCCTGTTGGAAAACCTCCACCCCGGCTGCCGGGGTGCGGGTGTGCCGGCCCTATACGCCCCTGCCGGCACGCACTTTCGCCGGCGCCCAGCTGCCGCTCCTGACCACAATGCTGCGCGATCTACTGGCGCAGGAACAGATCGGGGAGCACTATGCGGTATGGTGTTATACCGCCATGGCGTGCCCGTTGGCGCGGACCCTTCATCCCCGGCTGGTCATTTATGATTGCATGGACGAGTTGGCGGCCTTTCAAGGGGCCCCGCCCGAACTCCTGGAGCACGAAAAGGACCTGCTCGGATGGGCCGATGTGGTCTTTACCGGCGGGCCCAGCCTGTATCGGGCCAAAAAGGACCGGCATCACAATGTGCACTGCTTTGCCAGTTCCGTCGATGGCACGCATTTCGCCCGCGCCCTGGACCCCGCCACCCAGGAGCCCGCGGAGCAGCAGCCGCTGCCGCATCCGCGCCTGGGCTTTTACGGAGTGCTGGATGAACGCCTGGATGTCCCGCTGGTCGCGGCCCTGGCGCAGGGCCGGCCGGACTGGCAGATTATCCTCGTCGGGCCGGTGGTCAAGATTGCCGAAAGCGCCCTGCCGCGCCAGCCGAATCTGCACTACTTCGGCCAGCGCAGTTATGCGGACCTGCCGCGGTTCCTGGCGGGGTGGGACGTGTGCCTGCTGCCCTTTGCGCGCAACGCGGCGACGCGGTTTATCAGCCCGACCAAAACGCTGGAATACATGGCGGCCCAAAAGCCGATTGTCAGCACGCCGATCACCGACGTAGCCGAACCCTACGGCCAGATCGTGCACCTGGGCGGCACGCCCGAAGAATTCCTGGCGGCCTGCGCCCGCGCGCTGGCCGTGCCGCCGGCGGAGTGGGCGCGCCGCCGGGAGGCGATGCGCCAGGTCCTGGCGCGCACCAGTTGGGATGCGACGGTCCAGGCTATGGAACAGGTGATCGCCCAAGCCGGGGCCACGCGGCCTGTGCTCCCGCCGGCCCGCCGCCCCGCCGCGCCGGCGGTTCCCGCCCGGCCGATACGCACCCCCGTGGCGGTCATCGGCGCCGGCCCCACCGGACTCAGCGCCACCTATCACCTGGGCGCCGACGCCCTGTGTTTCGAGCAGAATCCACGCGTGGGCGGGTGGTGCCGCTCGCTCACGGACCACGGGTTTACCTTTGATTTTGCGGGCCACATCATGTTCTCCAACGATCCGTACGTGCACGAGATGTACCGCAAACTCCTGGGCGACAATGTGCACTGGCAGGACCGGGAAGCCTGGATCTATTCCAAGGGGGTCTACACACGGTATCCCTTCCAGGGTGCGCTCTATGGGCTGCCGCCGGCGGTCATCAAAGAGTGCCTCACGGGGGCCATTGAGGCCCGCTTTGGCAGCCTTAAGGCCCGACCGGCCACCCCGGCGGACGGGCCGGCCGGCCATGGCGCCGCAGCGCCGCACCCGGCGCAGCCGGTCCGGACCGTCCACGCCCCGCCCCCGGGATCCGGCACGGGCCAGATTCCCGGCAACGGTCAGGCGAGGGTGGGTCCGTGCGCGCTGAGCGGTTCGCCCGACATCAAGGATTGTTGCGGCGATGGCGTGGCGGAAGCGACCGCCCCCCTGGGCGCGCCCGCGGCCGACGTCCCGGTTCCCCCGGCCGCCCCCCGCAACTTTGAGGAATTTATCTACAAGGTGTGGGGCGCCGGCATCGCCCGGCACTTTGCCATTCCCTACAACCGCAAGATATGGGCGGTGGAACTGACCGAGATGGAAACCTCGTGGCTCGGCGGGCGCGTGCCGCTGCCGGATCTGGAAGAAATGATCGAGGGGGCACTTTCGCCGGTGCCGCGGCCCATGGGCCCCAACGCCCGCTTCGGCTACCCGCTGCGCGGCGGATTCCAGGCTTTAATGGACGGTTTTCTGCCCTATCTGCAGGCGCAGCTACGGCTCAACACGTCTATTGCCGCGGTGCACCCGGCGGACCATCAGCTGGTGTTAAGCGATGGCCAGAGCGTGCACTATGATGTTCTGATCAGCACCATGCCGCTGCCGGTACTGATCGGCAGCATGGGCCCGGCGGTACCGCCGGCGGTGCGCGCGGCGGCGGCGGCGCTGCGCTACACGTCCGTACGGTGCGTCAATATTGGCGTGGGCCGCGAACACCTGACCGACAAGCACTGGATTTATTATCCCGAGGAAACCGTGTTCCACCGCATTTTTGTGCAGGGGAACGCCAGTCCGCATTGCAACCCGCCGGGCGGCTTTGGCCTGACCTGCGAGATCACCTATTCGCCGCACAAGCCCCTGCCGTGCACCGGCCAGGCACTCATTGACCGCTGCATCAGCGACTGCATCGCGGTGGGCTTCTTTCACGCCCGGGACCCAATCTGGTGCGCCAACCAAGTGGATCTGCCCCATGCGTACGTGGTCTACGACCACGCCCGCCCGAAACATGTGGCGACGATTCGCAGCTGGCTGGCGACGCAGGACATCATCCTGGCGGGGCGCTATAGTGAATGGGAATATTACAATTCCGACCATGCCTTCCTGGCGGGGCGCAAAGCGGCCCAGACGGCGCGACAATTGCAACAGGAGCACCAGGCGGCGGCACGGACCAGGGTTTCCCGCACGCGGCGTGCGGCCCAGGACACCTGGGGCGGCGCCTGGGCGGAGGATAACGGAGCCCCCCGCTCCGCGGCCCGAGCGGTCCGCTGACCAGGCCCTCCCGTTGGCCGGTGCCGTGGCGGAGCGGTTCATTTTCTGTGGAGAGGAGTTAACACGCATGGCAAACCATAGAGGTTTAAGAATCGGCGGTTTGGTTCTGTTGACGCTGGCAGTGGTAGGCAGTGCCATCATCCTGCCCGACCTGCGGCGCTATATTCGGTTGCACAACATGTGAAACTCTACTCCAGTTGCACGTGGAAGGTTGGCGGTGCTGGCCACCGCCCTCCCGCCGCGGAGCGGCGCTACCCGGGCTCCGACCGCGGCGCCGCCGCTCCACCTCAGACCTTGGGTAACGCGCCCCATCCGGCACGCGCTTTGCGGCATCGTTCCCACCTTTTAATGGAAGAATTGACAGCTCTATTGATTTGGTCGTCGTATCAGATCCATGGAGGTGGAAGATGAAAGGCTTTTCCAAACGCCTGATCAGCCTGTGCGTATCTGCCGAGGTCGGCGCAGCGCTCAGCCGCATGGCGGGCAAACAGGGCATTCATCGCAACGACTTGATCCGCCGCATCGTCGAATCGTGTCCGGAACTGATCAACGAAGTCGTCGGCTGCTGCCGCGGCACGGATCTGCCGGCGCCCGCGGCGTTGCCGGACCGGGCGCCGCCCGCCCCGTCGGCGGCACCCTGCGAAACATAATCCATCCGGGAGGGTATTCCCGCGGTGTTTACGCTGCTGCCCGGCGGCGTTACGGCCCCGGACAAACGGCGCCCGGGGTGGCCGATGTGCCGCGCCGGGTTCGCGACTTTTTTTCGCAGGGCCAAGCCCCGTGCCGCCGCAATTTGTCCGGGCCCGGGGCAACGGCTGTCTTAGAGCCACCAGCGCAGGGTCCAGGCCGCACGGCGCTGCAGGCGTTCCCACCAGGAACTCTGTTCCCAGGTGGCGAGTGTCACGGGCGTGGAATGCGCCTGTTCGTAGTCACAAATGTCCAGCATCGCCCGGGCAAACCGGCGGGAACGGATCACGGCCAGAAACTCCAGGTTGATGCGCAGCGAACGGGCATCCATGTTACACGAGCCGACCACGGTCCACCGGGCGTCGGCCACCAGCACCTTGCTGTGGAGCATGCGACGGTCGCGCTCATAGAGCTTAAAGCCGCGGCGCAGCAACAGGGCGTAGAGATAGGCGCTGGCGTACTGGACGAGCTTGACATCGGACTGGCCGGGCACGATCACCCGCAGGCGCACGCCCCGGCGGCGGGCCTGCAGGAGCGCCCGCAACACGCGCCCCACCGGCACAAAATAGGCCATGGACCAGATCATTTCGCGGCGGGTGCGCCGGATCAGGGTCCCAAATATGCGGGAGGCCCGGGAAAAACGGGCGCCCGGGCCGGAATCAAAAAAGCGAATCGCTTCGGCCGCCGCCGGCAGGACGCCCCGCCGATAACTGCGCGGCCGGCGTTGGACCTTTTGGCCCCGGGCCCGGCGCCAGGAACGGTCAAAGCTGTCGGCCAGATCCGCTTGCTGCGGCCCCTCCAGGCGGATATGCACATCCCGCCAACCGGTCGAGGGTACCGCGGGGGCGCCGGCCGCCACCCGCGCCTGCGCCGTACCGGCGTTAATGATATTCATCCCGCCGAAATAACCCACCCCCTCATCGACCACCAGGAGTTTGCGATGGTTCCGACGGTTGAGAATCGACAGCGGCTGAAAACTCCACAGGCTTTCCCATACGGTATGAAAGGCGTGCACCTGTATGCCGGCCTTCTGCAGTGCGGCAAAAAAGGCCGTCGGAGTATCCTGCGATCCGACCGCATCGTAGAGCACCCGTACATCCACGCCGGCGGCCGCGCGCTGCCGGAGGGCGGCGGCAATCATCTGCCCGGCCGCATCCGCGCTGAAAATGTAGCTTTCCAGCCACACGCGCCGGCGCGCGGCGGCAATATCGCGCACCATGGCGGCGATTAACGGGGGCGATTCAACAAAGATGTGCAACCGGTTCCCCGCCACCGCCAGATCCCGGGGCGCATCGGCATCCGGAAGTTCCCCGCGTCGTTCCTGCAGATTCTCCGGCACGCTGTCCATGCACCAATCATATAGCGGCCGCGCCCCGGGTAAAACCGGGAACCGGCGCCGCCGGCAGCCATGGGGCGGCGCCATCCGCCGGCCATTAGCGATTGGTCACGGTACCACTGAGTTGGGACTCGAGCGTCTTGGCCATGGCCAGGTGGTGCTGTAATGTGGGTAACGTTTGGGCCGCAAAGCCCTTCAAATCGGCATCCTGGCCCTTGTTGGATTCCCTTTCGAAGAGTGCGATCACCTTCTGGTGATCGCGCACCGCCGCATGGATATAGGCCCGATCAAACTCCGGACCGCTCAGCCCGCTGAGGTGATCGATCTCCTTCTGCTGTTTGGTGCTCACCGCGCCGGGTAAGGTCAGGCCTTTGGATTGGGCGAGGTCCGCAAGTTGCTGTCCCGCCTTGGTATGGTCGGTGATGATCTCCTGGGCGTAGGTGCGCAGGCCATCGGTGGTCGCCTTTTGGTTGGCCAATTGCCCTTGAATAATTTCGGCCTTGTTCGCCTGGCTGGCCTCCTTGGCGAACGATTCGTCGTGACTGCTCAGCGCCCCCGCGGCCAGGGGGGCGACAACAGGTTCCCCATGAACTGGCAGGAAACTGGCGCCCACAAGGATCAGCACCCCGGTAAGGATTGGTTTGATCATGATTCAGCTCCTTTTAAGGTGGGCAATAAGACCATGGAACCGCAGGCATCCTGCCGCCATGGGGCTGCCAACAGGCAAGAAGCCCGCGTTTCCGTCGCGCGGCGCGGTTCAGGCCGGCTGGGCCACCGCCGCTTCCTGATTGATCGATTCCAAGGCCAATTGATTGAGTTTGTGATCCGCCGCACCCTCTTCTTTCAAGGTGGCATCCAGCAGTTCTGCCGCTTCGCGTTCTCCCAGCTGCCGCGCGTAAGTGCGTACGGTGCCATAGCCGGCCATTTCATAATGTTCCACTTTTTGGGCGGCGGCAATCAACCCGGCATCCCGCGTCTCCGGCGTAAAATGCCCTTTGAGTATCTCTTTACCTTCTTCGATCAAGCCCTGCATGGCATAGCACTTCTTGCCGGTGGGTTTTTCACCCAGGCGATCGAACACTTGCTCAAGGCGGTTGACGTGCCCCTTGGTCTGCTCCCAATGGTCACTGAGCGCAGCGCGCAAGTTGGGGTTCGAGGCAGCCTCAATCATCTTGGGCAGGGCTTTGACCAGCTGGCTCTCGGCGTTGTAGAGATCCTTGAGTTGGTCGACGTACAGGTCTTTAAACGCATTCATAACCATGGCATTCTCCTTTACTTGCAAGTGGACAGGGTGACGCCCCCTGCGCACTGGGGATGGCAAGGGCAGGTTTTTGCAATCGGTGTGCCACGGATAGACGGTACGTTATTCCAAAAAAAAAAGACGCGAACGCCTCTTCCACCCTCTCGGTCAGACCAATAGAAATCGCCCTGCCAACGGCACGCCACAGGGCACCGTTGGCAGGGCGCGAATCACCAAGCCGCAGCAAGACCTGCACCACCAATACGCAACACGGCCCTTCCGCCGTCAACGCTTTACCATCATGGCGGCGCCTTGCCCGTCCCAGACTATCTGACCACCGCGGCCTAAGGCATGTGTATTTACGCGTACCCCGGCACGCTGCGCGATCTAAGGCCGCACGTCGGTCGTACGTTGCGCATTGACATCGGGTTCAAAGCTGAACTTTTGGCCGCCGATGGCCGCCTGCAACATCAGGCCGCCTTCGGCCTCCGTGAAGACCAGCACGCCTTTGCGGTAGTCGGCGCTGCTGGAGCCCCCGCTGGAGGCCGCCACCGCCGAAGCTGTAGCATCAAACGCCAGTTCGTTGGACTTGAAGCCATTGAGCGTTGCCGCATCCTGGAAGAAGATTATTTCACTGTACGACTTGCCGCCGAGCTGAGGCCCGATCGAGCCTTGGGTGACACTGCAATGGCCGACCCATTGCCCCTTCTCATATAGTTCGCCGCGACCAAAAGCGCCGCCGACGCCTACAGCACCCGATCCGATGGACGGAAACACCGCGTAACCATAGGCGGTGTCAAAGAATCGCTGCACGCCTGGATCGCGCTGTTTGTAATCGGCCACGGTGTTAAGGACGTCCTCGTGCAGGGTTCTGCGGCCTTCCATCGTGTTGGGGGCGGTGGCGCAGCCCGCCAGCGCAGCGGCGAGCACCAGCAGCCAACGGCCAGAAACAAATGGCATTTTCATCGCGATCTCCTTATATGAAAACCAGAAATCATCACCAAGCTCCGTACCAAACATCACGCCCCGCAATACATATACCATTCCGTATAGCGACAGATTGTCGACTCAACCCTCCAGTGCGGCATAGGCGCAGCGTAAAAACCTAAACACGAAGTCCCGATGGAAAGAAAAGAGACTCGTGGCATAAATTCCCCACAAATGAACACGAATGAACACAAATGCACAGGCCGGGGCAGATCTATTCGCGCGGAATAAGATCCCCATTATTAGTTCCCATTCGTGTTCATTCGTGGGTAATTTACGTCGTCCTTCTTTGACGTTGGTCGGGCGCTGGACCCCATCCATAAGATTTAGAATGAAGCGGGTGGAAATTTACGCAGGGTGCAAAGAACCAAAAGGTCTGTGGCACAGAGGGCCCAGAGCAAATTGCCGTTAGCTCTTTATTTCAACCGCGACATGCGCGACGGAGCTGCGTCAATATGACGGAGCTACAAGACATGGGCCAGAGTTCAAGACCGGGCGGGGCAGAAGATACCCATGCAAAAACACCCCCGGCCACAACCTTTCAGGGTCGTGGCCGGGGGTTCACAAGGCTCATGAAACGCTACAAACCAATGGCGGGTATTACCCGCGGAAGTAGACGTAGGCGCCGATAATGAAAACCATCACGATAACGGAGGCCAGCACTTCCCCCCAACTCCAGCTTTCGCGAGTCAGGCGGCGATCCTCGTCGGTGGCGGTGCCGAAGGTCAGGCCCTTGATGTGCACATAATCCGGGGCGGCCGTCAGGTAGCTGACCGCGACCATAACCACCGCCGAGATGATCGTGATGAGGATGCTGAAGTACTGAAAGTTGATATTGTTGATGATCCACAGGAACGACCCGTGGGCATAGCCATTCTCAAAGCCCGGGAGCTTCATGGTCACGGGCGTATCGACCAGCATGCGGAACAAGCCGACCACAAAGCCGACGATCATGGCCCAGAGGCAGCCCTTGGCGTTGAGGCGTTTCCAGAAGACGCCGAAGAAGAAGACTACGAAAATCGGGGGCGCCAGGTAGCCTTGCACTGCCTGAAGGTACTCATACAAGCCGTGGGCGCCCTTGACCACCGGGATCCAGAGCAGGGCGATCAGGACCATGACGGCGGTGGCAATGCGGCCGGTGCGCACGAGCTGGTGCTGGGTCGCCTTGGGCTTGAACTTCTGATACAGATCGACGGTGAAAAGGGTGGAGCAGGCGTTAAAGACGCCGGCGAGCGAACCCATCAAGGCCGAGAGCAGACCGGCGACCACGATGCCGCGCAGACCCGCCGGCAAAAGGTGCTTGACCATCAGCGGGAAGGCGCCTTGGGACGCCTTGGCATCCGTAGCAAAGGCCGCGGTAAGGCCCGGAACCTTGCCGCTCTTGACCAGTGCGAAGCAGATCAGACCCGGGATGATGAACAGGTAAACGGGGAACAGCTTTAGAAAGGCGGCGAAGATGCTGCCGCGCCGCGCGACCTTTTCATTCGGAGCGCCCAAGGCACGCTGCACGATGTACTGGTCGGTGCACCAGTACCACAGGCCGATGACCGGCGCGCAGATCGCCATGCCCAGCCACGGGAACGCCTGGTTGAAATACCACGCCTCCTTGACCACCTGGCCCGCGGCGTTGGTCTCGAGCACGGGGGACCAACTGGATTCCACACCGGCCGGCACCAGGGGCTTCCAGAGATTGAACATGTCCGAACCGCACAGACTCCGCAGTTCGTTCCACCCGCCGAGCTTGGCCAGGCCGTAGATGGTCAGCATGGCCGAGCCCCCGATCAGCACGACTACCTGCACCGCGTCGTTGTACGCGACGGCTCGCATGCCGCCGACCATGGTATACAACCCGGTGAGCAGGATCACCGCAACCGAACCGATCCAGAAGCTGTCGATCACGAATCCGCCGACAGTGATGTTCACGTCGGGCAGCAACGTCGCGAAGACGACGCCGCCGGCGAAAATGCCCACGGCGATCTTGGACACCACAAAGGTGATCAGCGAAACGATCGAAAGCACGTAGCGCGACTGGGTGCAGAAGCGGCGTTCCAGGAACTCGGGCATGGTGAAGACCAGCGACCGGGCATAAAACGGCACGAAGACCCAGGCCAGCACCAGCAGGCACCAGGCGTGGAGTTCATAATGCGCCATGGCCACCCCGTCCTTGGCCCCGGAGCCCGCCAGGCCGACGATGTGTTCCGAGCCGATGTTGGAGGCGAAGATCGAAGCGCCGATGACCCACCAGCCGAGGTTGCGGCCGGCCAGGAAGTAGTCTTCCGAGGTGTCCTTGCCCTTCTTGACCACCCACCAGCCGACCCCCAGCAGAATGCCGAAGTAGGCAATAATCGCCGCCCAGTCAAGGGGGGCCAGGGTGGCGTTGGACGGTAGTTGGGCTAATGCGGTAATCATGTTCCTGCCTTTGGTTCGTTTCCAGACTTGCATCACTTCGAGATCGTTTCCCGAAGAAATTGATGTTTCGCTTTACTTTTCGTGCCCCGTGGTCCGGGGCACACTCCGCCGCTGATCAAAAGGCATCCATAGCACCCTGTGCTACAGCTCGATTCTTAGGCCATGGGACGCCGCAAAATGTAACGCATCCGCTCCGGCTTGTCCATCAGGCTAACGTCGTTCGCCGCGGTGTGCTGGCCCCTTTTCGGCCCGCAGCGCCACGACCGCGTGCGCCCACGTCCGGAACCTGTTTTCCAAGAACGGCGCGAGGCCAGAAATTCCGCGCCGTACAACGGGGTGCCCAAGGTTTCGCTAAATCTATCGCGGAAGAGCACGCCGGTCCATTCATTTTTGCGCAATTCTTTTACAATATTGCGCGGCCATAATTCTTGTGGGGTTCCCGAAACCATCGCGCCCCAAATCAGCGGCGGATGGCGCGCCGTTAGGGATGAGATCGAAGTAACTTCCCGATTTCAAACAAACGCCCAGCGTTCAACTTCCAACGTTCAACATTAAACGAAGCCGCGTCCTTGGATGTTGGACGTTGAGCGTTGGAGGTTGAACGTTCGTCAATAACGCCGGAAGTTATCTCGGGCCGGTTCCTTACGGCCCCCCCTCCGCCCCCTCCACGCCCTCCACCAGCGCCGCCGTGGCCACGGCCGGCTGCGGACGGGCGAGCAGGACGCGCTGCCCCCACTTGAGACCTTCGCGGATCTCCACCTGGTTGGGCGCCACCAGGCCCACCTTCACGGGGCGTTCCTCGAAATGTTCGGCGGAGCCCACCAACACACAGGGCTGGCCGGCAGTGGCAAAAATAGCCTGCGGCGGCACCGCGACGACATCCACCAGGCGATAGCCCAGGATCTCCAGGCGTGCCGACAGATTCGGCCGCAGATGTTCGTCGGCATCCTCCAGCACAATATCCAGCCGGAAATCCCGGGACGCCGCGCCCGGCCGGGCCGGTTCGGGCAGCAACCCGACCTGCTGCACTTTGCCGCGCAGCACCTTGCCCGGCAATGCCGGCGTGCAAACCGTAACCGCCTGGCCGGCCTGCACGCGGGTGACGTAATCCTCCGGCAGCAGGGCATGAACCGTCAGCGGGGCCGCATCGGCTAGGAGCAGCAGCACCTGGTTCTGCCCCACCACGGTACCAACCCCGCAGCCGCCCGGAGGATACAGCACCATGCCCGCGACGGTGGCGCGGATATGGCAGGCCGCCTGCTGGCTATGCAGGAACAGCAGTTGTTGCGTGGCGGTGGCCAGGGCGACATCCTTGGCATGCAGGTCCGTTTGCTTGATGACCAGGCCGGCCTCGTTGCGGCGCCGGGTGCGTTCGACTTCCGCGGCGGCATCAGCGCACTTGCGTTGCAGGATCTTGCGTTGCCGCGGCTGGGCCAGGGTCGTCCAGACGTTGAGATTCTGGATTTGCGTATCGAGTTTCTGGCGGGCATCGCGCTGGGCGGTGCGGGCATCGAGCAGATCGTTATCCGGCACAAAGCCGCGGGTGGCCAGTTCCTCCATCGCCTTGAGGTCTTTGGTTTTGCGCTCCAGGTCGCAGCGGGCGTTGGCCACCGCGGTTTCGAGCGTATCGGTCTGAATGCGGGCATCGCCTTTGTCGAACTGCTCGTACTCCAGGCCCACCAGTTCCACATTGCCCTGGGCGGTTTTCAACGCCGCCTCGTTCTCCAGTTGCTGCATCGCCAGCGCCTGCTTGGAACCCACCTGAGCAGTGGTGGCATCCTGAAGGGCCAGGCGTGCCGTGGCCAGGCGGGATTCAATGCCATCGGAGGCCAGCGTGGCAACCACGTCGCCGACCTTGACGGGCGTTCCTTCGGGTACCACCTGCCAGACGCTGGTGGTGCCTTCCACGGGACTGCGCAGATCCACGGCATGGGCAGGACGAAATTCACCGGCGAGCGGAATACTGACCGCGAACGTTTCCGGCCGCACCATATACGTTGGCACCGGAGCTGGCAAGGCGACCGGACGCCGCGCCACGGCCGTGGCCGCCGGCGCGGTGGTAACCAGCGGCATCGTAGCCGGCACCGCGGGCGCGGTGGCCGCCGCGGCGCTGAGCGGACGAAGGGGGGCACCTTCGGAAGGCTTGCCTGCGACCAACTCGACGCCGGCAGTGGCATTGCCAGCCGCAGAGAATGGCGCCGCGAATTCCGGGCGCAGGGCGTGGTGCAGCACCGCCGCGGTGGCGGCGCCGGCCAGAAAGACGGCGGCGTAGCGGCGCACGGGCGCCCACGGGTTTCCGATACGCGCGGCGCGAGAATCTGTTGTCCCATTCATATTACGTCACTCCCGGCCCCCGGCCTTACGCCGCTGACCCCACGGGCCTTAAGACATCACGCACTTTTCCCGCTGCTGCGGCAACGCGAAAAACCGCACGCCGCTCCTGAGCAGAGTAACGCGGCGGCACGCGATGCATTGCATTATACGCGTTGTGCAGAGCTTACGGCGGCACTGGTCGGGCCCACCCGGAAACGCCGGTGTGGGCAACGGCGCTGCTTTTTTGCGGCACGTAAGCCCCCCCCACCGCTCTCATCCGTAGCCGAGCCGGGTTAGATCATCCTCGTCCAAGCCGAAGTGATGGCCGATTTCGTGGAGCACCGTCTTGCGGACCTGCTCCACCAGTTCGGCCTCGCTGTGACAAATCTGCTCGATGGGTTCCTTATAAATGTAAATCACATCCGGGAGCCGGCCGGAATCCTCCACGCTGCGCTCCGTACGTGGGTGGCCGCGATAAAGCCCCAGCAGCAGGCCGCCGGGTTCAATGCCGGCGCGGCGCAAGGTGACCGGACCCGGCCGGCGGCGAATCTCCACGGGCACCTCGGCCAGAAAGGCGGCGAAGCGCTGCGGCAGTTCCCGCAGGGCCTGCTCGACCAGGGTTCCGAATCTGTCCCGCGTCACGTGGTAGGCCATCCTCACATGGTATCGCCTCCCACCCTGGTAATGCCAATTGGTGCTATACTCTGCCGCATCGGAACCTCTCAGCCGTCGTGTGAACCGGATGTCCAGACATTGCCTCCCAACCCGATTGGTCCTTGCCGGGGTTATGCTCCTGGCAGCGGCGCGTGTTTTCGGCGGGCCACCATCCGCTGCCGTCCCTGCCTTCCCGGATTATCACACCTTGGCCGCCGGCCCGCAGCAAATCCATCTTCTGCCGGGCCAGCACGAGTTCGTCTTCACGATGTATGGTGCACCCGGAACGCTCACGCCGCTACAGCAACTTGTCGCGGTGATGCGCCAGCAGAACCTCGGCAACGGGTTTGATCCCGGGCCGGGCGCGGAGGCCAAACCGATCTTCGACTATCTGGCCACCGTCGGCTGGCCGGTGGTTTGTTATCCCGGCGGGGAAATGCAGATTAACGGTGGACGCACGGTGCTGGGCCGCCGGCAGGAAGCGGCACTGGAACCGCTGGATAAGACCGGAATCTTTGCCGTGTTCCAACTGGGCGAATGGGGCTATTACTTCCACAACCTGGCCGCGAACGAAGCGTGGTGGCGCGGCATGTACGGCCAGGATTTTGATGCCTTCAAGCACCTGATGAAGCCGCCGGGACTCGCCGGGTACGATCATCGCCCGGCCAGCAAGCAGGAATGTTACGACATCGTCAAAGATTATTTCACCAGCCGCCAGCGCGACCTGCTGGGGCGCATTATCAGCGTGACCGGGCATTCGCACTATGAAGCCTATGCCGGCGAATGGGGCGCACGGTGCATTGGCTTGGAAGTGGGCGAGAACATCGCCTTTACGCAATCCAAGTTGGCCTTTGCCCGCGGCGCCTCCCGCGCCTGGCAAAGACCCTGGTCGGCGCAGGTCAGCCCGTGGTTTTCCGGCGCGTGTACCACCAGCGGCCCGCTGCACATGGCCGGCCACGACGCCCGCGGCCTGGATGCGGGCCATTCCCTGAACTTCTACGAGCGCATGTGGCTCCACGCGTGGTTCGCCGGAGCCGCGATGGTAACGCCGGAAAACAGTATTGCGACCTTCTTTGAAAAGCCTGGGGCCCCGTGGACGCTTACTACGCATGGCCGCAAAGCGGCGGAAGTCTTTGCCTTCATGCGCCGGCACGACCGCGGCGTGCCGTATACCCCGGTGGCGGTGGTGCTCGATCACTTGGCCGGCTACAACGCCTATAGGGACAAGCCGTGGGGCATATTGGCCCCCACCGCCGGCGACCGCGAGACCCGCGATCTGTTCGATTTCCAACTGTTCCCCGGGAGCGACCATATCCACACCCCGCCGGACCCCACCAATCCCGAAGCCAGCTACCTGCGCCCCACGCCCTATGGCGAACTCTGCGACGTGCTGCTGACCAGCGCTCCGCCGGAGACGCTGGGATCTTATCCAGTGCTCCTGCTGGCCGGGGATATCGAGTTTGACGCGGCCTTTCTGGGCAATCTGGAAACCGCGCTGAGCCATGGCCGCCGCATCCTAATGACGCCGCGCCACCGCGCCGCACTGGGGGACCGCTTTGGCCGCCTGACAGAACGGGGTCCGGTGGAAGTGCTTGCCCCCTGGACCAACCCCGCCACCGGCCGGCCCGCGGCCATTGGCAACGACCGCCTCCAAGCCTTGGCGCAACAATACCTACCCATCGCCATCACCGGCGACCCGATCCAATACCAGATCAACCGCACCCCGCGCGGCTGGGTGGTCGAACTGATCAACAACCGGGGCGTGATCAAGAAACCCAGCCAACCGGCCGTTATCGATGCGCAGGCAATCGCCCATGTACATTTGCAATCCATCGTGGCATGCCAGACCGCCCAGGAATGGCGCTCTGGCAAAACGCACGCCTCCCCCGGGCCGGTCGATTTGGACTTGGGACCCGGCGGCATCGAGTATGTGGAATTTACCGCGCCAGACTGATAGGCGCCTTATCTGCGAGTGCGCGACAGAATGCGATCGCGGCGATGCTTCGCCCAGGTTGTTGTAAAATGATTTATGGTGAGCAATGAAATTGCGCAATGCTAATCGCCGGATGCAAGAGTATTACCTTCAAGATGCAACTGCGCCGCGTGCGATCTTGCCTGCCGAATTGAAAGCCGTGCTAACCTCTGGCGGAAAACCTCGAGGGCTTTGCAGAAGCCATTGGCGTTTGGGATCTCGGAGCGTCGACCGGGAATCGGAATTAATTAATCCAGCCCCCTTTATCCCACTGGTGTGAGAGGATCCGAATCAATCTCGTCCCATCGTTTTCCAACGGCTACAGCTGACGACATCTTGCGGACTAGCGATGCGACCGGTTGAAATAAGCGCGTTCTCGGATAGCCCAAACGTTTCTCCATATTCGTTGACGTGTACACCATAGTCACGACTGCCGCTTTCGTTGGGATCGCTCATTCCTACAACGATGCCCTCTTTGTTAACAAGCGTTTTACGCACGCGTGGAGGCTCCGCAGTGATAAGGACCACTTCGTAAAAATTAAACTTTGGTTTCATTTGCGCTCACCTCAAATTCGGAGAATGCAAGTCAAATAATTCCCCACAAAATTTGCACAAATCAACACATATACTCGTAGCTTTGTTCGACCAAAAGGATTTACCTGACCGTGCTTTATAATGCGTGCATCCGCGGTTCATTACGCCTGGCCCCGAGAGCCACCGCGAAATGTGGAGCGTTCGTGTCACGTTTTCGCCTTTCGTCTCTTACCGCAGTTGCCCAATCCCAAACTGGTTCCCCGCCGCACGGACCTTTGACCCGGAGAAATCGATCTCCAGCAGCTTTTCGCTCTGCACCGCGCAGCCGGCTTCATCTTTCAAACCACCGACAACCTTGTGCGTTGCCACGTCCACGATGTCCCCGGTGGATGGATAGGCCAGCGTGCCATCAATGCCGAAGGTGATCCAGCCCGGCTGGTCGCACAGGGTGATGCTTTGGAGTTGCCGGGGCGGCGTGGCCGTGGCATCAAAAACATGGATGCGGCTGTTGTGGGCATCGACCACCCAGAGTTCCTTTTCATCGGGCGTCAGGCCGATGCCGTGCGACGGGCAGCCGTGGCGTTTGGTCGAGCCGGTCGGAAATCCTGCCACCACCACGCGGTGGACCACCGTACCGGCCTGTAGATCGGCCACTTCAAAGCCCAGCAGTCCATTGACGCACATATAGCCCCGCGTGCCGGCACCGTTGACGGTGAAGGGACGAATGTTGCCCCCGAACGGGCCGACGGTTTTCTCCGCAGTGTGGGTGGCGGTTTGAGCCACCGTGAGCGTCGGCGATCTTAAGCCCGCCAGGTACACATGCCGGCCATCGGGGGCACAAATGGTGTTGTGCGCGCCAGACTGCGGCACAATCTGCGTGACCAACGCACCCGAGAGCCCATCGACCACATTCCAATGCGCCCCCTCCAGCGACGGCACATATAAGGTCTTGCCGTCCGGTGTAATGGACATGCGATCGCACCCGCCGGGATAGGTTTTCTTCCACACAATGTGGTCATCGGCCAGGTCCACGCAGGTCAGGTCGGCCGTGGTGCTGACATACAGCCGCTCCGTGACGGCACTGGCGCAGATGCCCTTGATGGCCAGCGGCTGATTCCTGGCATCCAGCGTGGCCACGGGCAGACGCTTCACAAAACGATGGCCATGGTCGATGTCCAATACAAGAATCCCCTGCCCGCCATATTGTAATTCGTTACGAATCCCCGGAACGGCGACGTACAGCCGGCGCTGCACGGCCGGCGGGTTCTGGGCGCAGGCAATTTGCATCAGGGTCAGGCACAGGAGGATCAGCATTCCAATGGACCGCAGCTTCGACATTTTTATGGCCACTCCTTTGCGCGGCATTGTACGGCGTCCTGGGCGCCGGAGAAAATAAGGTCGTTGACGATGCCGCAAAACGTGGGATGATGCGTTGAAGCCGGTTCGACTAATCAGGAGCCCACACAAATGATTATTGGCGATCCCGCGGCCTTTGCCATTGAATCCAAAATCGCCCACGCGTATGAACGCTTGAGTTTTCGTGCCCTCGGCTTCTTCGTAATACACGTTGGCGGCTACCGCTATGGGGTACGCGAACCCGATGCCACAATGTTGGCCTGCTCATTGAGTGCGGTGGAGAAGCGAATTGCAGAGCGTGGCCGGCACACCGCTCCGTTTGCGACCGAATCGGATTCTGGGGCAATTGCGGATGCCTTCCGGAATGCCCTCTACGCGGAATCGCCTGATGAAAGCTTCTTTGGCATCCCCTTGGCGGAATTTGGCAAGCTGTTCCATCAGGACGCGAACGATCTCATGTGGGCACCTGATGGCGACGCGGCTTTCGATGACAGCAGCTATGTGCTGCAATTTGATGTCGGTGATCGCGTCCGCCTGATAGCCTTCAAACTCGGTGCCAAAGGCAATCTCCATGACCCCACCACGCGGCGCGATGTGTGGCTGGCCGCGGATACGTTTTATGGCACTCTACAACAGTGGGTCGATATATTGTTAACCGAGTGGACAACCATGCTCAAGACACCAGAGGCCGGATAACCGTTGCGAACCCGCAAAGTTTCGGCCCGTTGGGCCTCTGAGTGTTGTGGGATTACCAGTACCGTGGCCTTACGAGGATTGAATGAGAAATCTGCAAACCCTATCCATTGCCAATGACGAACTGGTGGTTCTATCCCGTAAGGATTTTGAACGGCTGATGGAAAAGGCCGGGGTGCTTCCCGCGCGGCCGCGGCGCGATGCCCGTGGCAACGTGCCGGCCCGCGCCGCCATTGACGTTTCGATTGCCCGGGATCTGGTCAACGACCGCATCCGCCACAGCTGGACCCAGACCGAATTGGCGCGGCGCGCCGGGGTCCGCCTGGAGACGATCAGCCGCATCGAATCGGGCAAGCACATACCGCGGCAGGAAACCCTGCTCAAACTCGATCGCGCCTTGTCCGGCAAGTAACGCGGTCCAATCTGCGGCCGTGCCTGCGATCCTGGCGATGGTGACGCATTGCAGCAACAACGCATTACACCACCGCCCCCCTGACGATCTGGTCCGCTGGTCCGCACGGCCTCAGTTCGCCCGCAACACGGGCGCGGGTTTCTCGTTATCATTAGCAGGTAACCGGCCGTGGGATTAGATCCCCGATACCGGAATCCCGTCTTACCAGGAGAAACCATGTCCATCAAGCCCAGGTTCTGGTGTATGACCGCAATGATCATGCTGCTGGCGGCAGGCGGTTGCGCCAGCCAAACACCGGGACGCGGCGGCACGCCGACGAAATCTACTTCCCCCTATCTGGCCGTGCAGGTCTCCACGCAGCAGCCGGCGCTCGAATCCCTGGCGGTCGACAGCCTGGGGCAGGGGAAGAACACCCCCAATGTGCTAACACCCGGCGCCGCGCCAGCCCATGCCTGGCAGGCCAGCGAACACGTCGGACGGATGGAATACCGCCCCGCCGGTGCGCCCGCCAATACGCCGCCGGCTTGGACGATCCAAACGACCGAGCGCGAACTGCGCCTTGTTACCCGTTATCAGGCAGCCACCGCTGACCCGCTGACCCTGCAGTTTGACACCCGGAAAAGCCACGTCACGCTCCTGGGTTTACTCAATAAGCCCAACGGCGTAAGTCTACCCGCGGTGCTGCACCTGCCGGGTTGCGGCACGTTGGGCGTTACGGCCCGCGGCCTCAAGGCGGCCTCCCTGGGCTACGATGCCGACCACGGCTGGGTGAAAGTCACCTTCCCCCCCGCCACCGCCCAAGCCCCACAGATTGAATACCGGCTGGCGGTCACCACCATTTATCCCGACCTGCCCGGCCTGGCGCACGATCCCCGCTACGATGCCTTCCGCCGCAACTGGCTCAACATCCTGCAACTCAACCCGCGGCGCCGATTACTATCCAACAACACCGGCAGCGATTCCTGCGGCTTCTGTTATTACGAGTATGCCGACGTGGCGCTGGCCACGCCGCCGCTGGCCGACGGCTTAAGCGCCCTGGACCTGATGCGCCAATCGCTCGACGAGGTCCTGGCCGGCGTCAAAACCTATGGCATGCCCGGCTATAGCATGGGCAATTTCCCGGAATACTCCGCCGATACGTATCCCTCGTTCCTGATCGCCGCCACCGATTACGTCAACGGCCGGCACGACCGCGCGTGGCTCAAGGCCAATTACGCCGGCGTCAAGAATTGGGCCGAGCGCATGCTCGCCACCGATCACAATGGCAACGGCCTGATCAAATACGTCATGAGCGGCAACTCCGGTTCCTGGCCGGAGGGCGATCCCAAGAACCGTCCATCGAACTGGTGGGATACCATCGGCTTCGGGCATGAAGACGCCTATGCCAACGCCCTGGCCTATCGGGGCCTGTGCGGCCTGGCCGATCTGGCCCGGCAGATCAACCAATCCGCCGATGCCGTCCGCTACCAGGCCGCGGCCGATAAACTCAAGGCCGCCTATTTTCCCACATTTTACAATCCGGCCACCGGCGTGCTGGCTGGCTGGCGCAGTGCCGACGGCCAACTGCACGACTATTACTTCCTGTTCGTCAACGGCATTGCCATCCATTACGGCCTGGTGCCCGCCGACAAGGCCAATGCCATCATGGATCGCCTGCTGGCCAAGATCAAAGCGGTTGGCTACACCCGCTTCGATATGGGCCTGCCGGGCAACCTGGTCTCCGTGGCGCGCAAGGATTACGCCCATAAGGAGCCGCGCTTTGGCGGCGGACACCGCGAAGACAATGCCGACGGCTTCCAGATTTATGAGAACGGCGGCGCCACCGCCTGCTTTGCCTATTTCACGCTGGCCGCCTTGTACGATCTGGGCCGCATCCCGGAAGCCGATGCCATGCTCTTCCCGATGCTCCACGGCTTTGCCAGCGGCGGCTTTGAAGGCCGCGGACCCGATGGCAAGAGCAACGACTGGCGCCGCTGGGACGGCACGCCCGATGGCTACGAAGGTTTCCTGGTGGACAACTACTACGCCCTGCTGGCGCTGGTGACGCGGCAACAGGCCCTGGCGGCACAGCATGGCGGAAGATAAGACAAGATTTATACTCGGAGCGCGCGTATGAAAATCGTGATCCCGGCCTTAGCCGTAGTAATCGTATCGATCTTGGGCGCCGCCGCGCCGGCAGCGCCGGTGCCCACCGCGCAACAACTGGCCTGGCAGCGCGGCGAGTTGACCATGTTCTGCCACTTCGGCATGAACACCTTCACCGATCGCGAGTGGGGCGAAGGCAAGGAGGATGAGAAGCTGTTTAACCCCACCGCGCTGGACTGCAACCAGTGGGTGGCGGCCGCCAAGGCCGGCGGGTTTAAGATGATGATCCTGACCGCCAAGCACCACGACGGCTTTTGCCTCTGGCCCAGTGCCTATACCACCCACAGCGTAAAGGCTTCCCTCTGGAAGGATGGCAAAGGCGATGTGGTCCATGAATTCACGGACGCCTGCCGCACCGGGGGCATGAAGATTGGCCTGTACCTTTCCCCGTGGGACCGCCACGAGCCGCAGTACGGCACCCCGGCGTACAACGATCACTTTTGCAATCAATTGACCGAGTTGCTTTCCAACTATGGCACCATCGACGAGGTGTGGTTTGATGGCGCCTGCGGCGAAGGGCCCAACGGCAAGCGCCAGGTGTACGACTGGCCGCGGTTCTATGGCCTGATCCGCAAGCTCCAGCCCCAGGCGCTCATTGCCGTCATGGGGCCGGACGTACGCTGGGTGGGCAACGAATCGGGCGTGGCCCGGGTGGGCGAATCGAGCGTCCATGCCGCCAGCAAGGAAATGCACGGGGCGGCCACGCAAGTGTGGTGGCCGGCCGAATGCGATGTGTCGATCCGGCCGGGGTGGTTTTACCACACGGCGCAGGATGGGCAGGTTAAAAGCATGGACCAACTGCTGGACATTTACTTCAAATCCGTCGGGCGCAACAGCGTGTTGCTGCTTAACGTGCCGCCGGACCGCCGCGGCTTGTTTGCCGATCCGGATGTCCAGCGCCTCCAGGAGTTCGGCCAACGGGTCAGCGGCTTATACGCGCAGAACCTGGCCGGCGGGGCGGCGGAACTTCTGCCCGAGCCCCTGCCCGTGCCGGCCGGCACGCCGGGCATCCTGGAATGGAAACTTACCGCACCGGGCACGTTTAACCTGATCAGCATTCGCGAGGACATCCGCCGGGGCGAGCGCGTGCGGCAGTACGATCTGGAAGCGCAGATCGCCGGGCAATGGCAACACATTGGCGGCGGCACGGTAATCGGCGAGCGCAACCTGCTGCACTTTCCGTCCCTCACCGCCGAGGCGGTGCGCCTTGTGATCCGGCAGGCGGATCAAGGCGCGGCCGTCGCGGGTTTGGGCGTCTATAACGTTACCCCGCTGGGGGCGTGGGGTTCGGGGTCGCTGACGGCCCACAAACCCGCCACCGCGTCGGTCACCCATCCCAACGGCACCTCCTATGGCGGCGATAAGGCGGTGGACGACGATCGGGACACGCGCTGGGCCACGCCCGATGGCACGCGCGAATGCTGGCTGGAGGTGGACCTGTTGGGCCAGGAAACCATCGGCCGGGTGGCGATCAGCGAAATGGAGCCGCGGATCAAGTCGTTCCGCATTGAATACAAGACCGACCCCAAGGCCGATTGGCAGGTAGCCTACGAAGGGCAGAAAGCCGGCACGCATTTCAAGGCGTCGTTCACGCCAGTGAACGCCCGCTACGCACGGCTGCATATCATGGATGCCACGTCGGCTCCGACGATCTGGGAATTTGAGCTTTGGGCAAAATAGGACCCGCCGCGGCAGTTCCGTGATGGAAGATTTTTCCATCCCTGCCTTCAAAATTGCATAGATGTGTGCATACCGCTGCCGCCACAGCGCAACGCTACTATGCCCATGAACCACAGAGGTTTGACGGGATGAGAGTCGCCAGCAGCACCGTCGCATCCGTGAATTCACCGAACTTATGAGCGCCAACGGCCGTTGTTGCTCTCGGGGATGGTTGCCTATCTTGTCCGTCAGGGTACCATGTATTGCGAGCAAAGGGATTTGTTGGTCGATAAATAGTACATGGATGCGTACAGGAGCGTGGTGTGCTCAAGAACCTGAGACGTTTGAATCAAAAACAAACCCCAAAGGGCGGTATCCCGGCGGCACTGGAACTGCTTGAATCGCGCACGCTGCTCAGCGGCGTAACGCTCATCACCCACGGCCTGGAAACCTCCTCCGGCACGCCCCAGTGGATCGTGGATATGGGCAACGCCATCGCCGCCCATGCGCCCGGCGGCGGACCGGTTTCGGAATATGTGTTAACCGTCACGGGCAACTTATTTGGCGTTTCCATTACCCATAGCGCCTTGGTGGGGGCCAATCCCACCACCTCCAACAACGGCGAAATTATCCTGCTGCTCGATTGGTCCCAAGTCGCTACCGTGGCCAATTATACCCCCACCGGTACCGTGGCCCAGGCGGTGGCCAATGCCCTGGTCGATCCCAACTTTATTTCGGAGATGAACGGCGTACCGCTGGCGGCCCTGCCAATCCAACTTATTGGCCACAGCCGCGGGGCATCGCTGGTGGCGGGCCTGGCCGGCATGCTTGGGCAGGATGGCATCTGGGTCGATCAACTCACCACGCTCGATCCGCATCCCGGCCCGCTGGATGCCGCCATGAATGTCACCAGCAACGTGCGCTTCGCGGATAACTACTGGCGCGGCAGCCCATCGGACGCCATCGTGCCCAATGGCGTCGCCGTCACCGGCGCCCACAATGTCCACCTGGATGACAGCGTCGTGGACTACGGTGGCTACTGGGATGGTCACAACAATACCCACCTGTGGTACCAAGGCACCATCGACCAATCTGCCAGCGCCAGCCAGGAAGGCAATACAGTGGTCAATAGCTGGTACACCGGCGTCAACGGCCCGCGCAATGCCAACGGCTTCTATTGGAGCCGCCTGGGCGGCGGCGACCGCACCGTCGGCGCTGCCGATGGCCTGGCCTCCGCCGGGGCCAGCCGCACCGCCGTCTCCGTCAATACCAGCGGGGCCAACGTCTGGGACAACATCGAAATCACCAATGGCATGACCACTCAATCGGTCGCCGGCGGCGCTACGATCAACCTGGCGGTGAACTTCCAGGACACCAACCAGGACGCCACGATGACCTTTGGCTTTGATACCGACAACAACCCGTTTAATGGCACCACCACCGTGCAGCAGCAGCAGGCCACCGGGTCGGCCGCCGGCTCGGCCACCGTGGCGCTCTCCACCATCGGCCTGACCACCGGCACGTATTACACCTATGCCAAAATCAGCAATGGCACCCATACGCGGTACTACTACAGCACGGCCCCGGTCACGGTTACCGTCGCACCCGTCCCCCACCCCACCGAGTACATCACGCAGCTTTACCATGATCTGCTGGGGCGCACGCCGGATCCCGCCGGCCTGGCCAGTTGGGTGGCCGTCCTGCAGGCCGGCGCGTCGCGGGCCACGGTCGCCACCGCCTTTACGTCCAGCCGCGAGTATGATGGCGATATTGTTGATGGCTTTTATGTCACATATCTCGGACGCCACAGCGACCCCGGCGGGCTTAATGATTGGGTCAACCTGATGCAGGGCGGCTACAACGCCGAGCAGATCCGCGCGGGCATCCTGGGCTCGGCGGAATATTTCAACCGCACGGGGCCCGGCAATACCGGCGGCACCAACAGCACGTTCGTCACCGCCCTCTATCAGAGTTTTCTCAATCGCGCTCCGGATCCCAACGGCCTGGCCGACTGGGTCAAACTGCTGGACACCAAGGCGGACACCCCCGCGCAAGTGGCCACCGGATTCCTGAACTCCGACGAGAACCGCACCGTCATCATCACCGGTTTTTACGAAACCTACCTGCACCGCGCCCCGGACAACGGCGGCCTGGCAGACTGGAAAACCCTCCTCGCCAACGGCATCACCCAGCCGCAGATCATCACCTTCTTTGTGACTTCGCCGGAATACCTGGCCCTCTATAACCTGGCGTAACGGCGCGGTGCTGTAGGTCCCGTCTGCCGGACGGGACCTCTCGGTGGACGGGCGGCGGTGGCGGGCTTGCCCATTTTTCCGGGTATAGGTGTATTGCGGAACATGCCCGAAATAACTTCCGGCATTCTTGACGAACGTTCAACGTCCAACGCTAAACGTCCAACATTCAAAGAAACGGCTTCGTTCAACGTTGAAAGTTGGACGTTGAACGTTGGACGTTTGCTCGAAATCGGGAAGTTACTTCGATCTCATCCCTAACGTGGCACCGGGCTTCCGCCCGGTGGGTTCTTCACCGCCCAGAAGGGCGGTGCCACGAAAGTCCCGGAAAATTGGACACCCCTGTGGCAGCCGCCCCTTTTCCCCGCCGGCACCTTGGGCTACAATTCCCCGCATGGCAAAGAAAGACGAATCCAAACCCGTATCGTTTGAAGAAGCGGTGGCCCAGCTCGAGCAGATCGTGGCCGCCATCGAATCCGGCCAGATCGGCCTGGAGGAAAGCCTCGCCCGTTACGAGCAGGGCATGGCCCTGGTCAAACGCTGCCGCAGCATCCTCGATCGCGCCGAAAAACGCATCGAGATCCTCAACCAGTCCGGCACGACCGTCACGGCCGAACCGCTGGATCCGGCCGCCATCCTGGCACCGTCGCCGGAAGAACAGTGACGTCCCCGCTATAGCCGTTGCCGCAGCGGCAACGCGTCAGTGGAATGGATGCATGTTGCCCTGAAATTCAAGGCATGCCGGTTTCCGCCGGACCGCCGCGTTCGTCAGCGACATCTCCGTTGCCCGAGGGCACAACATGCTTCTATTGTCAACCCTATATCCAGCCGTGGAGAAAATTCTTTGCCGACGCCGGGCGGATCGGGTGGTATGATAGTGCGATAGAAAATAGCTAATAGTCTTGAGGTTTAGCAATGGGAAAAGAACTTCTAATCAGAGTTGATGGTCGTGGGCCAGATGAAGATTCCGCCAGCGTTCTATCATACCGTCAAGATGACCGAATATCGCTTGTGGCGACTGTAGAAACAAATGGGGACGCTGAAGTCTATTTGGACAAGGCCGCAATTGTGGCGTTGGCCGAAGCACTCCGCAGGATTTAACGGGTTGATACAACCCGCTCATATTGTGTCCCCCCGCCGCGGGAATCCTTGGAGACGCTTGCCAGCCCCCGCCAGACCAAACGTCGCCGCTGCGGCGACGGCTATAAGGCTTTACCCCTGCCCCTTGACTTTTCGGCAAAATGTGTACAAAATGTAAACAACAGCGTGAGGCGAACCGATGCGAATCATAGCGTTGAAGATGCTCAAGGAGTTTTGGGGCAAATACCCCGACGCCCAAGGGCCGTTACGCCTCTGGTATAAGACCACGCACAAGGCGCGCTGGACAAATTTTCTCAAGGTCCGCGAGACATTCCGCTCGGCAGACACCACCAAGGTCCGGAGTGGAAACACGGCCGTGATCTTCGACATTGGCGGCAACAAGTATCGGCTGATCACCGCGATCCACTACGACACCGGCTGCGTATTTACCATGATGGTGCTAACCCACAAAGAATACGACACGAATAACTGGAAGGACCGGCTATGAAGACTGTGACCAAACGCATGAAGGACAGCTACTTCGATCTGGTGCGCCGCTTTCCGCTCGTACCCATCAAGACCGAGAAACAGTATGACGACGCCATGGCGTTTCTTCAGCCGTTGGCGATGCGGGACGAGGTGTCGCTGGACAGTGGCGAACAGGCGTATTTAGAAGCGCTCACCCAGTTCGTTGAGGATTACGAACAGCAACACCATCGTATTGATGTGGCGGACCTCAAACCGCTGGATGCCTTGAAGTACCTGATGGCCGAGAACGGCATGAAAGCCATTGATTTAGGCCGCCTGCTCGATAGCCGCAGCGTCGCCAGCCAGATCCTCCACGGCAAGCGGGGACTAAGCAAGACGCACATTCGCATTCTGGCGGAGCGCTTTAACGTCGAGCCGGGGCTGTTCTTGGAACGGGACTGATAAGGGACCACATTACGGCAGCTTGATATCCGTCAAATCAAACGGAACGGTGACGATCTTATGTTGCCAAGCCAGCCGCTTCCCCCCTTCTTTAATATCTGGTCGCGGTAGGGACGTCGGTTACCCGACGCCCCCCGCACGGATCCCGGCGAGCGGAATTACCGCACCGGGCTC
>Ga0316217_10000943_pt1 | contig 39415 bp, 30 predicted proteins | sample 1anoAmetaG_FD_203633 | JGI IMG/M metagenome (GOLD analysis project Ga0316217, IMG submission 203633) | Freshwater microbial communities from Trout Bog Lake, Wisconsin, USA - 1anoA | ecosystem: Environmental > Aquatic > Freshwater > Lake > Hypolimnion/Profundal zone | place: USA: Wisconsin...
ATTGTCAGGAGAGTATCACCCCGAAAGCCATGCAAATTCAAATCGAAAAAAGCACAATTGGGCCAAAGAACATAAGTAATCAGACAGTTACAGCGGTACAACCGAAATTAACCGGACAGTAGTGATTCCCGATATTGTTTATCGACTTGTAATCATCCGGATTTATTCGAAGGGACTCATTGTAGCATTGCATCGCTTCTGCAGTTCTTCCCTTTTGATCATACACAACGCCCAGGTTGTAATTTATTTTGGAGTTGCCGGACGTGACTTGAATGGTGTGCCTGAAAAGGGAAATACTGTCCTGCCAATAGGCAAGCTGAATCCAGGTCAGTTCCGCTGACATGAGTATTGCCGCGCAAGCGAGCACGACTATAATGTTGGCCCGGTACTTCATTCCGGCGGCCAGGTCGGGCACCCACCAGGCGACCATGATGAATATCCCGATCAGGGGGAGGTATGAGTAGCGATCCGCCATGGACTGCCCTCCCACCTGGACCAGGCCTATGACGGGGAGCAGGGTTATCAGGTACCAGAACCACCCCACCATAAGGTAAGGATAGCGCCGGCGGGCGCCAATAGCCGCCGCAGTTACAAGCAGCAAAACGACCAGCGAGCCGATGGCTTGCCAGAGCGGAATAAACGAAGGCAACGGATAGAACACCGCGAGGTCATGGGGCCAGACTGTTTTCCCCAGGTAGTTCACATAGCTGACCACGGCATTCTCAATACGCATTGCGGGCGAGACAAAATCAAGGTCCCTGATCGCACCCCCTTCATGCTGGGCATACAGCGTTAGGAAAGCCGACACGATCGAACCAATGAAAAAAGGTATTTTTTCTTTGACAAGAGCCACCGCCTTGGCAAGGCCCCGGTCCGGTCCCGGGATGTCATAGCGATGCAGGGGCCAATAATCCAACAAGAGCATCACAACGGGAAGGGTGACGGTCATCGGTTTCGACATGAGTCCCATAACGAAGAACAGCAGGGAAAGCAGGTACATGGCGACGCTTTTCTTACTCGCATATTTCGAATAAAAGAGAAGGGTGCTGAGCCAGAAAAACGCACTGAGCACATCCTTCCTCTCGGCGACCCAGGCAACCGATTCCACATGCAACGGATGGAGCGCGAACATGAAGGCTACAAACGAGCTTTTCCAAAGCGATCCGGTAACTTGAAAAAGGAAAAGCAGCAGGAGCAACGCGGATAGCGCGTGAATGACGACGTTGGTGAGGTGATGCCCCCGGGGATTCATGCCGAAAACCTGGGCATCCGCCATGTGGGAAAGCCAGGTGACCGGGTGCCAGTTTGCTGCTTCGACTGAAGAAAACGCCCAAACAACGTTGTCGCCCGTCAAGCCATCCACGACGTGGGGGTTGTTCGTGACATAGACGTCGTCGTCGAAGGACAAAAATTGATGATCTCCCACCTGCAGGTAAACGGCACATGTCGAAACCACGAGAAACAGACAAATTAAGCTCAGGTTGCGCATCGTGGATCCTTTTCAACTATAGCTGGGAGATGTCATCGGCAGGCACCCCGCAAGAGCAACCGGTACGCGGCGGGCTCGAAGCACCCGACTACTGATAACATATTGGGGCAATCGGCAAAAGCAGTTTTTCGTGCCATGGCGGTGCATGAAGGAGCCTGCATGAGTCACCCGGTTCCCGGGCGTTTCGCTACTGGGGCAATGGACAAAGGGATAAACGACGGCAAATATCCAGCACATCGGATGTTTGAACCTGCTCCGGTGCAATCCTGTCGCTAAGGAATCGGGGAATTCGAAAAAGGCACTCTAGGCCAGGGTCATATTGGATTCAGGGGAGTGTAGCCGAGTCTTCGTAGGGGCGAATCATCATTCGCCCGGGGCTTTCTCTGGGCCATCCGCTCAAGAACCTACCCTCACCCCAGCCCTCTCCCGGAGGGCGAGGGGGAGTCTGGTCCAAGGTGATAAGGGCGAGGGGGAGTTTGGTTCAAGGTGATAAGGGAGAGGGGAATTGGACCAAGGCCATATCGGATTCAGGGGAATGTAGCCCAGCCTTCGTAGGGGCGAATCATCATTCGCCCGGGGCTTTCTCTGGGCCATCTCCAGTTCAAGAACCTACCCTCACCCCGACCCTCTCCCGGAGGGCGAGGGGGAGTTTGGTCCAAGGTGACAAGGGATTGGGGAATTAGACCAAGGCCATATCGGATTCAGGGGAATGTAGCCCAGCCTTCGTAGGGGCGAATCATCATTCGCCCGGGGCTTTCTCTGGGCCATCTCCAGCTCAAGAACCTACCCTCACCCCTGCCCTCTCCCGGAGGGCGAGGGGGAGTCTGGTCCAAGGTGATAAGGGCGAGGGGGAGTTTGGTCCAAGGTGATAAGGGCGAGGGGGAGTGGGAAGCTGGCTCAAGGGCCACCTCACCCTGCGCGGCGTTGCATCGTGCACCCCCTCCCCCGCAAAGTGGGGAGGGAGTGCCGGGGGAGTTCAGCTGTTTACCTGCTGCAGACGGGGACCATCCGGGTTCAGCGCTCGTGCGCCGGCCGGTACAGCTCCAGGATCGGCTGCATGAAGGATCCGAATCCCTTGCCGATGGCCAGCACGTAGAGCGGCAACGCCACCAGCAGGACCAGCGCGGCGTACCCGTAGAGCACCCGGGTGCGGTACGGCTTGCCCTGCAACACGGAAACCAGCGCGGCGGCAACGACCATGAAGGCGAACGGGGTCACCGCCAGCGAACTGTTCAGCTCGGTGACCCGGCGCGAGACGGCGAAGGGGAGATAGGAACACCAGAAGAGCGCCAGCAGCAGCACGCTCTGCGGGTTGAGCCGCTTGAACCGGTACATGAGATAGCCGACGCTCGGCAGGGTCAGCATCCAGGCGAGCGGGTTGGAGACCGCCAGCACGATCACCGGCAGGTTCGGGTTCATCAGGAAGTCGGCGAAGGCGACCGGCCGGATGAACCAGTGCAGCGGGTTGTGGTCCTGTATCATGGCGAACTCGGGATTGGCCCCCTGGTGCACCAGGTTCTCGGCGAACATCCGCTGGTGCAGCGCCAACCACTCTCCCAGATCGTAGCCTCGGTGCATGAACCAGGGGAGATAGGAGACCAGGTACACGGTCAGCGGCAGGACCACGAGTGCGCTACAGCAAAGCAGCAGCTCGGAGAGCTTCTCGCGACGGCTGGTCCCGCTCCCGGTCCAGTACTGGTAGCAGATGTAGAAAAGAGACAGCACCATGGGCGCCAGCACGTTCCACTTGCTGGCAAGCCCCAGCCCGAAGACCAGGCCGCAACCGATCAGGGTCAGCACCTTGCCCCTCTCGGCATAGCACAGGGCGAGGTAAACGCCGAAAAGCGAGAAGAAGGGGACGTACTCCTCCTGGATCGCCTGCCGGGAAAAGAGGATGTGGGTGGGATCGGCCGCCAAAAGCAGCGCAGCCAACAGCGCCGCGGTCACCGAGCCGGTGAGGCGCCGGGCGATGAGCCCCGCCAGCGGCACCGACAGGATGCCGAAACCGATGCTGGCGGCCCGGAAGCCGAGCAGGTTCAACCCGAAGAGCTTGATGGCGTAGTACACCAGGATGTTGCGCAGCTTGGGATGGTGCCACATCTCCAGGCCGTAGTGCCCCCGGAGCAGGTAGTCGAACGCCTCCTCGATGCTGTAGAACTCGTCGCCGGTCGGCTGGGTGCCGGAGAGCCAGTAGAGCCGCAAGACGGCGGCGAACAGGGTGATTGCTGCCAGCCAGAGGTAGAAGCTGCGGTTGGTGGATGATTGGGTATCTGTCATTTGGCGACCGTCGGGGCTGCGGTTGGTGGGATGAGCCGGGCGTGTCCGGCCAGGAGCCTGGTGAAACCGAGCAGTTTCTGCCGGTCGAGGTCGGTCACGTCGGGGTTGTCCTGCGCCAGGCAGACGGTGACGAGGTCAGCCCGCAGTCCCGACTTGAGCAGGGCGTCGAGCAGCCCGGCGGGGTCGGCCGAGCCGAAGTAGGAGGCATCGATGTTGAGCAGCACCGGCTCGGCCAGGGCCGGCAGCCTGGTGGTGACCGTGCGCGGGAAGCCGAAGACCTGCGCGTCGACGTCCTTGCTCCCGGCCGACGCCGCGCTCACCCCGAACCGCTGCATGAAGTCCGCGGCGGGGACCACGTTGTAGATCTCCCGGGCCACGTCCGTCTGATAGGCGATCCAGAGGAAGTTCTTGTAATCCGGGCGGTCCTGGTTGAAATGGGTGGGGTCGCCGGCAAGGATGTCGGCGATGCTGGTCCCCTCGGTGATCAGCATCGCCCTTCTGGGGCCGCCGGTCGGGGCGCCCGACTTCATGAAGTGCAGGAACTTCCCGAGGTGCAGGACGACCCTGCCCCGGACCCCCTGCTCCTTCCAGAGCGCCGCGACGTCGCTGGTTTTTTCCACCAGGTGCACCGGGAAGCGATCCCGCGCCAGGTCGAACGAGGCGCCCTGCACGCGCGCGGCGCTCCCCGCTCCGCGCACCGCAAAAAGGGAAGCCGCGCACGCGCCGAGTATCAGGAAGGAAACGATGATCTTCTTCATAAGTCTGGCAGCCTGAGTTGGGTGTGCTGGTTTGCTGGTTTGCTGGCTTCCAGGAGGCCGATTAGCCTCCCCGCCGCGACCCTGCTCGCAGGATCCCGCAGTGCAACGCCGTCCTTTGCCCCCGTGGCTGCAGGGGCCCCTGCCGCGGATTTCCTGTCGCCGTGGGCATCAATGCTTGCCGATGGTCGTGTAATAGGAGGTGTACATGTCGATGGCGCGCTGATCCCACTCGTAATCGGCCTTGACCACCAGGTCGCCTTTCGTGTCGATGTAGCCGCACTTGTCGCCCAGCTTGACGGGCGCGACGCCGTTCACGAAGATGGAACCGGAATCGTATTTCGGCTCGATCACCATGGCTCCCTTCTTGTCCATGTACCCGACTTTCTTGTTGACCATTACCGGCGCCAGTCCCTCGGAAAAGATGGTCGGGGCATCGAGGTCGTTCTTGATGACCTGGGCTCCCGAGTGGTCGATGACCTGCCACTTGCCCCCCTTGACCTGCACCGTGGCGAGCCCTTCGTTGAAATTGGTGCCATACCCGTAGTTGGCAGGAATGACCATGGTGCCGTGCTGGTCGATGTAGCCGAACTTGCCGTACTTGCCGTTGATCTGGACCAGCGCCAGCCCCTCGCGGAAAATCCTGGCCTCGTCGTACTCCGCCGGAATGACGAGCTGGCCGGACTTGTCGATGTAGCCGAGCTTTTTGCCGATCTTCACCGCAGCGAGCCCCCCGGAAAATATGGAGGCGTCCTCGAACTTGGGGGTGATGGCGAATTCCCCCTGCGGGTTGATGTAGCCACCCTTGTCCCCCTTCTGCTCGACGATGATCACCGGCGCGAGCCCTTCCGAGAAAAAGGGGGTCACCACGAAGCGCGACTCGGTGATCCGCTTCCCGGTGCGATCGATGTACCCCCAGCGGTTGCCGTTCTTCACCGCGGCCTTCCCCTCCACGAAAAGCGAGGCGGAGTCGAAGGAGGCGGGGATGACCGGCTTCCCGTTGACGTCGATGTAGCCGTCCTTGGCATCCTTGTCGCCCAGGCGGACCGCCGCGAGCCCCTCGGAGAAGATCGAGGCGTGGTCGAACATGGCAGGGATGACCAGGACCCCCTGGCGGTTGCAGTAGCCGTACTTCCCCTGGCTTTTGACGAGCAGTCGGAAACTGTCGTTCTTGTCGGCCACTGCCTTTTCACCACGGTTACAGGCAGCGACAAAGACCAGCGCGCCCAGTGCAACTGCAAGAATTAGAGTCCGTCGCATCATGAGTCAGTTCTCCCTGTCGTTTCGAGTGCGTCATTGAAGAGAGCGGTGAATTCGTCCTCTGCAAGACTTTTGTAAAATTCGGATTTGCCGGCGACCAGAAGCCGCAGCCCGCCCGCCTCCTCCCTCACCTCGCCAAGTATTTCCCTGCGGTACAGCAGGAAGCGCCAGAAAACGGCCAGGGACGCCAGGGCAAACCCGGCGTAGAGCACCGGAATGCCGTATTCCTTGATGACCAGGAAGCGGACGTAGAAGGGCATCGCCTTCATCTGCAGCTGGTAACCGGCGAAGTCGAGGGTGCCGTTTCGGGGCAGCAGTCCCTTGGCGATCTCCTTGCCGTTCCGCGAGACGATGACGGTGAAGACCGGGTTCTTGAACTCCCCGCTGAGACTGACCGAGGTGCCGTCTTTGATGGCGAAGTTCGGGAAAAAGCGCATCCGGAAGTTGAACCCGCTCATGCTGAAGGTATCGGGCTTGCCGTTTACCACGTTCAGCTTCACGTAGGCGCCGTCGAGCTCCTTGCCGGAGGGGTCCCTGACCACGAAGAGGGGCGCCATGCCGAGGTCCTTGAAGACGAAGGAGGTGCTGTTCACGTCGTAGGGGCGGTTGACGTTCACCTCGTGCAGCCGGTTGGAGGGGTCCACCAATTGCACGCTGATGCCTGTCGGGGTGTCCCCCTCGACCAGCGGGACGATTTTCAGGATCTTGAATGCGACCTGCGGCGGGCCGCCGATTTTGGGCAGGTTCGGCACCGGCACGTAGCGCGCCACTTCCCCCTGGAAGGTCTCGCCTTCGGCCAGGTCGAGCAGTCCGGTGAACTTGGTGTAGATACTGGTCATCCCCCCCAGCAGGATCAGGAAGAAGCTGACGTGGAAGAGGCCGAAGGCGATCGGGGAGAGCCGGTTCTTCACCGCGAAGAAGCGGTCCCCCTCCCTGATGGCATGATAGCGGCGCGTCGCCAGGAACTTGAGCAGGGAGTCGCAGCTCATCCCCTGCGGCAGCGCAAAGGAGGCGCGGTACGGGTAGCCGGCGGCGCTCTCCGGATCGACCAGCTTCTTCCCTGAGATGGCGATCCGGCTCTTGATGACCGGGATACGCTGCCACATGACCAGGGAAAGGTTGAGGAAGAAAAGGCCCCAGACGGAAAGCATCAGGGGCGAGGAGTAAATGGTCGTCAGCCGGAGCGCGTCGAGGACGGCTACCAGCGCGGGCGCCTTGGCCTGCCACTGCAGGTACATCCCGCGCACCAGGCTCTTCTGCGGGATCCAGAGGCCGAGCGAGAACATCACGCCGACCAGGGAGATGAGAAAAATGGTAAAGCGCAGCGAACTGAGGAATTTCACAATTTTTTTGATCATGGAGTATCGATAGCCGCCTGTTCCCTGAAAGGAATCCGTCCGAAGTTTTTAGCGTACGTTGAAGAAATGCATGCTGGTGTCGACGACGAAGTTCACGCCGAAGAAGGAGATGATGACGGCGCTCAGGGCGCCCACCGCCAGCCAGGCCAGCTTTTTTTCGCGCCAGCCGAAGGTGACGCGCAGGTGGATGCAGAGGCCGTAGATCAACCAGGAGATCAGGGACCAGGTCTCGACCGGATCCCAGCTCCAGTAGCTCCCCCAGAGGTCCTTGGCCCAGATGGCCCCGGCGGCGATCATGATGGTGTCCGTGAGGAAACCGAAGACCACGTAACGGAAGATCAGCTCGTCGAGACGGTCCAGGGAGGGGAACCGGTCGAAAGCGGGGTTATGCAGGCCGCGCTCGGCGCTCCTGCGCTTGAGGAGATACACGGCGGCGGCCGCCAGCGCCAGGGCGTAGGAGCCGAAGGCGAGCTGGGCGAAGTAGACGTGGATGTAGAGCCAGTAGGTCTTGAGGCTGGCCGCCATCGGGGTCAGCATCGGGTTGCGCATGTAGCCGTACCCCATCAGGATCACGACCAGGGGGGCGGTTATGGTGGCCAGCGCCTGCTGCGCCTTGTTGCGCCAGCCGACGTAGAGCGTCCCCGCGATGATGAACCAGCCGGTCATCAGCGAGCTCTCGTAGTCGCCGGCCCAGGGGAGGTGCCCCGAGGCGATGAAGCGGGCCGCGATGGCGGCGTTGTGGGCCAGGAACCCGGCGCCGATGACCCAGGTGAGCTTCGGCATGAAGCGGGGGTTCTGGAAGACCAGGGAGTAGATGTACCCCCCGGCCGCCAGGGCGTAGATGACCTGAGCGATCCAGAAGAAGATTGTTTCCCAGTAAGCCATGCGGTGTTTCCTTTATCTAAGATGTCGCTAAGTGCCGTCGAACCGGCGCCGGAAGCCTATGCCGCGTCGGATTCGACGATCCCGAGCGCCTCGGAGCCCACGGTGCGGACCCGGCACCCCTCGGCCGTCTCCTCCAGCCAGACCCGCTTGGGGCGGATGAAGAGCCGCAGCAAGAGACCGGCCAGGGCGACGGCGGCCCCCACCTTGTACAGGGCCATGTGGCGGGTGTTGACGATGCGGATGTCGGACCACTGGCCGAGCCGCTGGAAATTGACGTTGTAGGCGCCGTTGGTCACGCTGGTCCGGGTCAGGGTCTGCAGGTAATCCCCGAAGACCTGCTTGCCGTTCAGGGTCAGGATCAGCTTGAGCCTCTGCTGCACCGGGTTGTACCAGGCATCGCCGTGTATGCCGCTTTGCAGATTGTTCGGGACGGGGCCGTAGTAGCCGTACTCGCCCTGTCTGACCTGCATCGGCTTAAGCCTGACGTCGCCGCCGATTCCCGGGCGTCCCCCCTGGGTGACGACGATGGTCGTGTCGAACATGAAGCGAGCCATCTCGTAATCGAACCCGCGGTAGTGCAGAGGTTTGCCGGGGGCGGTGATCCCCGAGGCCCTCACCTTCCCGTCTCCGTCGAGCAGAGCGATGTCGGAGGCGCCGTCGGGGTACTGGCTGTTCGGCACGATCTGGCGCCGCACCTGGAGTTGCGGCATGGTCTCCAGATTCACCAGCGCGCCCTTTTGGAAGGTTTGCGCCTGGAACATCGGCACCGCCGCGCCGACCCCGGTCACCACGGCGCCACCGTACTGGCGCATGTTGTCCCAGGACCCGATCGCCAGCAGCAGCGTGAGGCCGCCGTAGAGGATTGCAGTCCCCAGATAGCCGAGGTCACGTTTCTCCGCGTAGGCGCCGGCGCTGTCAAAGCGGTAACCCGCCGCGGACAGTTTCCGGCGAACCGCCTCCGCAGCGCACTTCCGGTCACTGGCGCGGGTGGGACGCCCCTGATCGGCGCCGTAGCGCCGAGCGGCGCCGAGCCTGCCGAGATACCAGGCAAAACGCAGCGCCAGTAACAGCAGGAGGCAGACATTGTTTGCCATGAGCAGATTCTTCGGGTAGGGAAGGTGCAGCAGGTGACAGGCTACGGTGACGGCAGGGACGACCAGAAAGACAAGGAACAGATAGGGCGAGGTGAAAAAAAATCTTGTTACTACCGGGGTTTTCGCGGCTGCAGACATTGGATTGGTCACTTCCTCTGTAGTGGATTTTCGACACGAAATGACAACTTTTAAATCCTACCAGATAGCCGGACGATTACAAATAAAAAATCAGAGTCATAGGCTATGACAGGGCCGGTCTCGGCCATCACAAACAGCATGATCCCTGAGCTTCCGGCGCTAATCGGAGACAGCTTTCAAGGGTTGGTATCGGGTTGTAGGCGTAAATCTTAAATTTTTTTTGGATGATCGGCAAAATCCGCGAATAAATAACGGTATACGGATGCCTGGGCCGCTGCGCTCCTGACAAAAAAGAGCGTCCCGCCCTCCAAATCAGTCACGATGCATTTTACGACAAAACTCATGCTTGCACAATTGGAAGAGAGGATTCAATTAGAGTCTGCGCTGAACGGAATACAAAGGCACTGAAGTTTTATGTAGCTAAGCAGATATTGCTGGATTACCCGGGTTGCATTTTAATCCAGATTCAAGTCGAGGCCGGCAGGGTAACAAAGCCAAGCCGTTCTATGCGTGGTTCTCCCGGTCCTGGCTGTTGGAATGTCTTCCGTCGGATCGTTCAGGTTTACGCCCCCGTGGGGCAGGGTCGTCTTTTTTCTCAATGCCGTGCGGCGGGCCGGCTGGAGAACTTCGGCACCACGGTGCCGGGTTCCGCGGGCCGGCGGCCGCCCGACGCTTATTTGTTTACCAAACGGCCATTTTATGCCACAATCCGCTCGCCCCGGGGATTAAAAGCTCGCACCCGTCCGGGGAAGCCCCAGAGCCATGTTCATCTGCAGGCACCCGGTGAGACCTCTGTTTATCAAGCCCCGATTAAAATCTTCGCGAGATTGATCAGTCGGCAGGGAACATTTTCTATGCAGCAGGAAAGAGCCATCATCATCGGTGCCGGTCCGGCAGGCCTCACCGCAGCCTACGAACTGCTCGACAAATCCCGAATTGTTCCGCTGGTCTTCGAGATGAGCGACGACATCGGCGGCATCTCCAAAACGGTCGTGTATCGGGGGAATCGTATTGACATCGGCGGCCACCGATTCTTTTCCAAATCCGGCAAGGTGATGCAGTGGTGGCAGGACCTGCTCCCTGTCCAGGGGGCACCGGCGCGGGACGACATTTTGCTGGGACGCGAGGTGCCGCTGGCCCCTCGCTGTCAAACGCGCGCGCTCGGGGCGAAAGAGCCGCTTTGCGTGCCGGCTCCCGACCCGGAAAAGACGGATGATGTCATGCTGGTTAGAAGCCGCCTGTCACGCATATTCTTCCTGCGCAAGTTCTTCCACTACCCCATCGGCCTCACCCTCGACACCCTGACCAACCTGGGTCCGGTCCGCATCGTGAAGATCGCCTTGAGCTATCTGAAAATCACCCTGGCACCGATCCGCAAGGAAAAATCGCTCCAGGATTTTTTCATCAACCGGTTTGGCCGGGAGCTTTACCTCACCTTCTTCAAAGACTACACCGAGAAAGTTTGGGGGGTTCCCTGCGACGCGATCACTCCCGAATGGGGTTCCCAGCGCATCAAGGGGCTCTCCATCGCCACGACCCTGCTGCACGCGGTCAAAAGGTTGGGCAGGGCCAGGGACGGCATCGACCAGCAGCGGGTTGAGACGAGCCTCATCGAGCAGTTCCTCTATCCCAAACTCGGTCCGGGTCAGATGTGGGAAAAGGTCGCGCATATCGTTGAGCAGCATGGCGGCCGGATCACCCGGAATGCTCTGGTCGTGGGACTGGAGACCGCCGGCGACAGGATTCTGGCCGTCACTGTCAAGGACGCAAAGACGGGCCTGGTGCGACGCGAGGCAGGGGAGTACTTCATTTCCAGCATGCCGGTGCGCGAATTGATCGCAGCCCTGGGGTCGGCTCCCCCCGCGCCCGTACGAGAAGTGGCCGGGGCACTGCAGTATCGGGACTTCATGACCGTCGGTCTTCTGCTGAACAAACTTGAGGTCAAGAACGAGACGGCCCTGAAGACGGTCAATGACCTGATCCCCGACAACTGGATCTACATTCAGGAACGGGAGGTAAAGCTCGGCAGGCTGCAGATATTCAACAACTGGAGTCCCTACCTGGTGCAGCGCCCCGATACGGTCTGGATCGGCCTGGAGTATTTCTGCAGCGAAGGGGACGAACTCTGGACCATGCAGGACCGGCTTTTCGCCGATTTTGCCATCGGGGAACTGGCCAGCATCGGCATCATCGACCCGTGCGAGGTGCTCGACTCCACCGTCTTGAGGATGCCCAAGGCCTATCCGGCGTATTTCGGAAGCTATCAGCTCTTCGATCGGGTCCGGGAGTATACCGACCGGTTCTCCAACCTTTTCCTGGTCGGACGCAACGGCATGCACCGCTACAACAACGCCGACCACTCCATGCTGACGGCCATGACCGCGGTGGAGAACATAATCCAGGGCCGAACCGACAAAGCCAACATCTGGGCGGTAAACACCGAGGGAGAATATCACGAGGAGGCGTCGTCGGCAGTTCCAGCCAGTGGAGACCCGCAGTGAAGCGATTCCCTCCTTTGTGCTTGCCACCCTTATCACCGCGCCGGCGCCGCCGCTACGGAAGCCCCTCCCAACGGCTCGGTCCGCGGCACGGTACCGACGCGACCATCGGCCGAATATATTTACCTATCGGATCTTTTATGTCATACTCCCGCCACTTCGGCTCCCCTGCCAAACCGACCTAAAACTTCCAGAGTGCCCCGGCGCATCGGGTCCGACACCATGCCTGGACTTGCCACGGGCAGAGCTCTCACCCTATCGATGACAGGTAAATCTTCAATTTACGGAAGCCCCACATGACAGACGCGCAGAAAAATCTCCTCTACAGGTGCACCTTCATCACTATCATCCTCCTGGCAGTGTACGGCAACACGCTGAACCACGGTTTCGTCTGGGATGACACCGACATCATCGTCACCAACCCGATCCTGGAAAAGCTCGGCAACATCCCCCAGTTTTTCCTCTCCGAAGACAAGATAGAGACCACCTCCGGCTATTACCGCCCCATCACCTACGTCTCCTTCGCCCTGGACCGGGCGGTCTGGGGATTGAATCCGGTCGGCTTCAACATCACCAACCTCCTGCTCCACCTGGCGGCGGCCCTGCTTTTCTACCGCGCGGTCGCGGCACTTTTCCAGGAGGAGCGGCTCGCCTTCCGCGCCGCCCTGCTCTTCTCGCTGCATCCGCTGGTGGGCGAGACGGTCAATTTCCATTCAGGAGGCAGGAACACCCTGCTGTGCGCAGTCTTCTTCCTGACGGCGCTGATCTGCCACCTGAAGGGAAAACCGGTCCCCGCGGCACTCTGTTTCGCCGGCGCCATTTTCTCCAAGGAGTTCGGGCTGCTGCTGCCGGTGCTCCTCTACATGTACGAGCGTTTCGTCAAGGTTGAGAAACCCCGGCTCAGGAGCTACGCGGGGTACCTGGTTCCGATCGTCTGCTACTTCGCGCTCAGGTCCTACGCCGTCGAGAAGGCGAGCCTGCTGCACGCCCTGAACCTGTCCGGCTCCCTCTGGCTCACCCCTTACCTGGTCATGCGCTACCTGGCGAACATGGTGAACCCGTTCGGGCTCAAGGTGCTCTACGACGTCAACACCAGCATGTACGCGGCCATAGCCTCCCTGGCCGGCACGCTCGCCCTGGTTGGGGCGATCTGCTACGCGCTCCGGAAGCGGCAGGGGGAGCTAGCCCTGGCGGCCTTCTGGTTTCTGCTCTTCCTGCTCCCCGTCATCAACCTGATCCTGCTCCCGGCGGCCTCCCTCATGGCGGACCGCTACGCCTATTTCTCCCTGATGGGCTTCAGTCTGGGGCTTTCCTTCCTGATTGGCAAGGCCAAGAAGCAGTACGTCGTCCCCGCCGTGCTGGTCATCTGCGCCGTCTTCTCGGTGGTCGACCTGGGGCGCAACTCCTACTGGAAGGACGACTTCTCCTTTTACTCCCGGATGATCAAGGACGCCCCGGAGATGGCGCTGGGCTACCACGACCTGGGAATTTTCTACTTCAGGCACGACGACCAGGCCAACGCGGCCAAATACCTTTCCCTGGCGAGTTCCAAACCGGATATCACGGCGCGGCTCCTGGGCTCCGCCTCCGGGGCGATGTGGGAGTCGGACAAACTGGACGCGGCTGAGACGCTGCTGCTCAGGCAACTGCAGCTCGAGCCCTCCAACCCCCAGCCCTACATCATGCTGAAGATGATCTACGAGCGAAAGGGCGACCCGGCGCGGGCCAAGAGTTACCGGGACAAGGCACAGGCCCTGTTCCCCGGGATTGAGCAGATGATGGGCCAGCGGGCCATGATGGTCACCCAGCAGGCCGAGGCGCTCATGGCCGAGCGCTCTAACGAGAAGGCGGCAAACCTGCTGCGCGAAGCGTTGGCCATCAACCCCGGCTATGTCCCCGCCCTCATCGACATGGCGAGCTGCTATGCGGAGAGCGGCGAGCCGAAAAAATCCCTGAAGTACCTGCAGAAGGTCGTCTCGATCGAGCCGCTCAACGCCTCGGCGCACTACAATCTCTCCGCGCTGTACCAGATGCAGGGGAAACCGGCCGATGCGGAGCGGGAGATGAGAAAGTTCAACGAGACCAAGAACCTGGCCAAACCGGCCGAGAGCAACGCGCGCCCCTGAAGCGGAAAGCCCCCGACCTGGGGCCAGACTCCCAGGGAAGAAGAGACCAGCAATGAAACTGATCATCCAGATACCCTGTTTCAACGAGGCGGAGACGCTGCCGGCAACCCTCCGGGAGCTGCCCCGGAAGGTGCCCGGCTTTAGCTGCGTGGAGTGGCTCGTCGTCAACGACGGCAGCTCCGACGCCACGGAGCAGTGCGCCCTGCAGCACGGGGTGGACCACGTGGTGAACTTCACCAACAACCAGGGGCTCGCCAGAGCCTTCCTGGCAGGACTGGACGCCGCAGTCAGGCTGGGGGCGGACGTCATCGTCAACACCGACGCGGACAACCAGTACCAGGCTGCCGACATCGCCGCGCTGGTGGACCCGATCCTGCAGGGCACGGCCGACGTGGTGATCGGCGCCCGGCCGGTCGGCGACATCGACTCCTTCTCACCGGTCAAGAAATTCCTGCAGAAATTCGGCTCCGCGGTCGTCAGGCTGGTCAGCAAGACCGACATCCCCGACGCGCCGAGCGGCTTCAGGGCCATGACCCGGGAGGCCGCGCTGCGCTTCAACGTGTTCAACGACTACACCTACACCCTGGAGACCATCATCCAGGCGGGCCAGAAAAACATCGCCATCACCTCCGTGCCGGTCCGGGTGAACGGCGTGCTGCGTCCCTCGCGCCTGGTGAAGAGCATCCCCTCCTACCTGAGGAAGTCCCTGGTCACCATCGTCAGGATTTTCGTGGTCTACAAGTCGTTCAGGTTCTTCATGTCGGTGGGGGTGACGGTGTTCCTGCTGGGGTTCCTGGGGGGGACCCGCTATCTCTACTTCTACGCGACGGGTTCCGGGGCGGGACATGTCCAGTCGCTGATCCTCTCCTCCATCCTGCTCGGGGTCGGCTTTCAGACCATGCTGACCGCCTTCCTGGCGGACCTGCTGGCGGTCAACCGGCGCCTGATGGAGGACGTGCAGTACCGGGTGAAGCGCATCGAATACGGCGGCGGCAGCCACAACCGCGACGGCCGGAGATGATACCGGCGCGGGGTCTGCCTCGGTGCCGGCCCGCAGCAGTTATTTCGGGGTCCAGTCGAACCACTCGGGAGTGACGCTGGAGAGGAAGAAGGGGAAATCGGAGCCGACCAGAACCAGAACGGCAAAGGCCGCGAGCGCCAAGCGCGCGCGGTATCCCTTGAAGAGGCGCATGAGGTACAGGGAGGAGACCGCATACAGCGGCCCCAGGACCGGGAAGAGATAGCGTCCGGCCACGGTGAGGACGATGTCCTTTGAATCGACGTAGGCGGGGTAATTGATTTTATAGACGAGAAAGGCTGCATAGCAGGCCGGAATCGCCAAGAGACAGGAAGGGAACCCGCCAAGGTCCCGCGGACGCCAGCGAACAGGGTACGAAGCCAAGACAAACAGTATCAGTACAGTCAGCGGGATGAAGCTGAAGCCCTGGTTAGGCATCCCGATGTGGGCCTTGATCCCGAAACTGGTCGACAACATCTGCAGTATCCACATGGCGCTGTAGGGTGCCACCCCCATGGGGCGGAATCCCGCCTGCTCCAGGCCCGCATAATTCTGAACCAGGTTGATTGTGTCTTGACGGTCGCCCTTGTGGCTGATCTGGGATGCCATTTCCTTCGCCTTTTCCACCGTGATGCGCCCTTCCTTATACATCGCGAATATGCGGTTTCGCGCCGTCAGACGGTGCTTCATGGCCTGTTCGAAGGGAAGCACGTTCTCCACCGAGGGCGCTACCGTTCCGTACCTCAGATAATTTCTGCCGTACAGGTTGAGGTTCAGTAGCAGCGCGACCAGTATTGCCGCCAGCAACGCTCCACCGCGCCAGTCACACGATTTCAGAGCCTGCCGTCCGGCGCGCAGCAGTTCCGGCACCCGCCGAGCCTCTCGGAGCGCGAAGACCAGCGCCAGCAGCAGTGCCAGCGGCAGGTAGGTGACCTTGGTCAGGCACCCGGCCAGCAGGCAGAGCAGGGCCAGGGCGAGCCTGGGGAGGGACCTCTCCTTGAAAAAGGCGAACAGGTAATACGTCGCCATCGCCGCCAGCAGGTTGGTCAGATTGTCGTAGGAGACCGCAGCGGATTGGAAGGAGAACATCAGGGTGTTGGTCAGGGCGGCGACCAGCACGACTCCGGCAAGCCGGTCCTCCGTCAAGAGCCTCAGCAGCCGCCAGACGTAATACACCGTGGCAAACGCCAGGGGGATGTTGGCAAGGCGCAGGAACACCAGATCCGGGACGCCGAAGAAATTGAGGGAGAGCAGCTTCCCCATGACCCAGTAATAGAGCCAGGGGACGTTGGTTACCAGCCCGTACTGGAACGATGCCGGCGAGTTGGGCGGCAGCAGGAAGACCCCGGAGAACACCTGGCAGATGCCGAAGTGGGTGACCTCATCCGGCGGCACGTAGGGCGAGATGGTCGCGGCAAAATAGACTAGCCGCAGGCCGAAGTAGATCATGAGAGTCGTCACGATCCACTTGAGCTGGCGCGAGGAGGGGAATTTCGTTTCCGACACGCTTTCCGGCGGGTTCATAGGTTCTCCATGCGTCAACAAGATCTGGTTTTTTCCAAAAGCAGCTGCCCCCTGAGAGACGCGGGGCGTTCGGCGCGCCGGCAATCCGCAGGGGCGACGAATCCCTACCGCAAGCCCGCCCCGGGGTCGCCCCTCCGGCACCGGGCGCTCTTTTCTCACCGGAAAGAGCAGTACGACACCGTGAGCGGCAGCGACCGGGGGATGACCGGTAGATTCCAGAAGCCGTCGCCGCGCCGCAGTTCGGCGACCGCGTCCCTGATTGCGGCGCCATTCCCGGTCGGCGCCGCCGGCCTCCGCGGGTCGGGGAATTTCGTCCCGAGAAATTCCGCGATTCCCTCCGGGGCGAAGCAGACCCCCTGGCGGAGTTGGCTCAGGTAGCCCCGGCAGAGGAACTGCGCCCTCGTGTCGTCGGCATAGGTCAGGGTGACCGCCACGGTCAGCTCCGGAGACTTGAACAGGGTGGCCGCCAGGCGCCAGAGCAGCGGGTTGACACTCCCCGGCTGTGCCAGGGTGAGGCGCAGGAACTCCCCCGGCCCGCCCAGTGGCGCCGTGTCGCAGCGTACGGCGCCGTCCGCGGATTTCCCCGTTGCTCTCGCCTCGAGGATGCTATACCCCTCGACCACGTCGATGAGCCGGTAGTGGGCGTACAGCGGAGGGAGCAGGTCGGTGAGCTCGCTCACCGGAGACCTGTTGTCGATCGCCGAAGGACCGAGCACCACAATGTCCGGGCGGCGGGCCGACCCGAGGAACTCGGCCTCCAGGCGGTGCGCACGCGAGTGGGGTCCCGTAGAGTACAGCTGGAGGCTGGGCGACGGGGCCAGGTCGTACCCTGAGACACCCTCGAAGAGCAGCGTCTCCCAGGGGTAGAAGGTGATGCGGGGCTTTCTCCCCCCGGCCCCGAAGCTCCTGCTGTACTCGTTCAACCGGGAGAAGAGCCGCGGCTGGCTGTTACGGACGAAGGCGCTCTTTTGCCGGAATTCGTCCGGGGACTGCCCTCGCATTCCGGCGGCCAGGCGACTCCCGCAGCCAAGCCAGTTCCGGGGCAGGTTGGCTAGGCTGGTGTCCCCCGGCAACATCTTGAGCATCACCCCGTAAATGACAACCAGCACCAAGGAGGCCGCGCAGAGCAGCGCCTTCTCCCGGGAGTTCTTCGAGCCGAACCCTTTCCAGGAAAGCGCGGCGAGCATGGCAAGCACCGGCGTCACGCTGCCGTAGAACAGTTTCAGGTGAGAGAAATCCGCCCGCACCAGCCCATGCTTGAACAGCAGCAGCGTGGCTCCGAGCCAGGCGATTATGAAGCAGAGAGCCGCGCTCCGTCCAGCCATTTTTTTGGACGCCTGCCATGCCAAAGCGCCGCCGCAGCAGAGGTACACCAGTGCGATGATGTAGTTGGGCGGGCTGAAGGGAAGGTTCCGTACCATGATTTCGGAGTATTTGTTTGCCGTTTCCAGGCCGAGGCTGAGATAAAGGAGCAGGTCGGAACTCCCGGAGGTGAGCACGAACAGGGCATACAGCAGTGCCAGGTAACCCGCCAGGCAAAGGGCGGCAACCCTCCCCCCGATTTTTTTCCCGATACACAGGGACACTAGCAGCACGGACAGGGTAAACAACGACATCATTCCCAAGGAGAGCTTGTAGAGGAGCCCGCAGACGCCCAGGATGATGATCAGGACGATACCGGGAATATCCGGCGTGGCACGCAAGCAGCCCGCAATCAGGATGAAGAACAGAGCGATGACAAAATGCCCCTCCTGGGACCCTTCCATGCCGAGAAACGAGATCGGGAAGAGGAGTGCGCAGGTCAGGGCGGCCCGGAAGGAGAGGCCAAGGGAATCGAAGATCCGCGCGGAGTAGACCCCTATGATGGCCGCAACCAGGAGGCCTAGGAGATAGAAGGGGAACGGCTGGAATTGCTCCGAGCCCATGGGTGGCCCGAACCAGTGGGCGATGGGGCCGTAAGTAAACCAGGAGTCCCTGCCCAGCGAGAACCCCAGCCCCCTGAATTTACCAAGGGCATACCTCCACGAGCCGTCCAGCAGATTGTCCTCGTTCCAGCTTGATGGGAGCGCCCAGAAGGAATATATGTACACGGCGAGCAAGAGCGAAGGCAGACGTTTTTTCAGCACCAGCAGACTACGATTCACGCTTTCATTCCTCCATTTGCGCGCCGGTAACCCTCCCTGTTCCCCAACCGGTCGACAGGGATCGCCGTTTCCGAAGCGGCAACCGTCGTGGTAAAACGGCGAGCTCCCGATTGAGTGCAGTTGAGCAGCTTGGTGCCGGAGAATAGCAGAAAGCGCCGCATTTAGGAAGAGGATTGCCGCTACGGGGGGAGCGGGATGGAATCTTGACAAAAAAATGCGGATTTTGTACATTTCAGCGTTACAGGATTAGTGCGATCTGGCAACCAGATCGTTGGCCAATCATTGGCTATCTTAATTTGGCAAGGTGATTTCTCTTGCAGTGTTGCTGGAAACTCGGGGTGCGTATTATGAGCGTCGAAATTATTCAAGGGCTGCACCACCATGCATAAGCTGCTCGACGCTCTGATTCATCTTGATCGGCGACCCAATATTGTCCTTCGCTTTGTCGACCGCTATCTGGGCATCCCGATGGTCGCCCTCTTGCGTGTCATGCACCGGAAGCGGGAGCAAACTCTTGCCCCGGTCGGGTCGATCGGCATCCTGGGGAACTCCGCCATCGGAGACACCATTGTCCTGTCCGCGGCGGTCCTGGACATCCGGGCACAATTCCCGTCGGCCAGACTGGTGGTGTTTGCTCCCGGCGCGGATTGTGAAACCGTCTGCGGCATGATCGACGGCATCGACCAGGTGGTCCAGGTGCGCATGAGCCGCCCGGTGGAAACGGTCCGGGCCATACGCCGGTGCGGCCCCTTCGACCTCTGGTTCGACTGCGCCCCCTGGGCCCGGACCAACGCCGTGGTATCCTGGTTCGTCCCGGGCGCCCTGCGCATCGGCTTTGCCACCAGGGGGCAGCACCGCCACGGGCTTTATGACGTTGCGGTGGAGCACGGCGACCAGGTACACGAGGTGGAGAACTACCGCCGCCTGCTGGCCGCCGCGGGGATACCGGGGAGCCACATCCCCACGGTCCACCCCCCCCAAGGACAGCCGGCCGAGCGGCGGGTCGTCATGCATGTCGTGTCGGGCGGAACTGCAGCCGCCCTGAAAATGTGGCCCGAGCCGCACTGGGCGGCGCTGATCGACGAGGTGACCAGGCGGGGCATTCCGGTCGTCCTGACCGGTTCCCGGCAGGACCGGGCTGCCCTGGAAACGCTGCGCAGCCGCTGCAGGACTCCCGACCTGGTGCAAAACGCCGCGGGACAGCTCTCGCTGGCCAGGACTGCGGAGCTGCTGGCGGCCTCGCTCGCGGTCGTATCGGTCGATACCGGCATCATGCATCTGGCCGCGGCCCTGGACTGCAGGCTGCTGGCCCTGTTCGGAGCCACCTCGCCGCGGCGCTGGGGGCCGCTCAACGGACGTGCCAAAGCGCTCAGTTCCGCCAGGGACTGTTCCCCCTGCGTCTCGCTCGGCCTGGAGGCGGGGTGCGCCAGCAACCTGTGCATGCGCGAATTGACGCCGTTGGCCGTCCTGCAGGAGCTCGAGGCCCTGATCGCGGCGCGCTAGCCGCCGACCGGCTTGCCGGTTTCACCTTTGCAACTTTGCCTTGACCCGCTCTGGGGTTGTTGCTACGGCTGGACGGCAGAGTAGGCCACCGAAAAGCTCCGGGAGTTCTGGACACGATGATGATCAAACCTACTTCCTTGTCGCGAAAAACACCAGGCTTCGCAAGGAGCTTACAGCCCGAGAACGCTGCACAATTGAAGCTTGACAAAAGAGTGGTCCCACAGTATTTTAGCGAGTTGATCGTGTCACTTATGTGAGAATTTGAACCCTCCGGTTAAGGCAACAATTACACCTTGCCCGGACAAGATCATGAGTTGCAGATTGCACCTGCAATCGATATTTGAGAGGAAAGCCATGAGACCTGGTCTAATTGCCTATGACTTTTTCTCCCTTATCATTGGCATCGGCAGACACACCTACACCATGTACTGTGAGTTGAAGCCGGCAATCCTTTTCCAGTACACGCCCTCGTGAATTCTGGGCCTTCCGCTTCGTCAAGCGGGTAGGAGTGCCCATCTGGCTGCGTCCCAACGTCACCCCCGCCTGCATCTGGAGCCCAACGCAACCTGGTTTAAGGACCGCGCCACCGCAGTCTTGCAATGATGAGTATAGAGTTGGGACGGATACCATGGCCTTAGTGCTTCCAGATTTCCTCAAATGCGCCGTAATCCGCGTGAACCGATTTCCAGGAACCCTGGAGAGAATGGGCATCGTCACCAACGAAGACAGGCTCAGGCTGCTTGGCCCGCGCTACCGGCACCCCATCCTGGTCGGTCAGCAGGGACAGGACCGCCTCGGCGCGCTGATTTCGGCCAACAAACCGCTGATGGTTTCCCGACTCGGCCTAGTGGAATTGTCCTGCCTCCGCTTTTCCCTAGAGCGCAGACACGGAAAACGGCAGCCGTACCCGCAGAGAGTCAAGGCGACCCTGTCCCAAAATGCCGGGTTCTTCCCGACGGACGACGCATCTCTCGATGCATTTTCTGAGTTGTACCTGGCCCAGTTGCCGCACGCCGATGTCATGACGGCCTGGCTGTACCAGTATGAGGATGTCATCTGCGGCAAGTACTGCCGGGACGCAGAGCTGATCCATCCGACCTGTCTGGAGCCGTTTTGGTTCACGACTCCCTGGAGCGGCAGGCTGGCGGGGAGGAAGGTGCTGGTAGTCTACCCCTTCGCCGAATCGATCCGGCGCCAGTATGCGGAAAAGCGTCGCCTGCTTTTCGCCTCACCCGACATCCTGCCGGAGTTCGAACTGAAGACGCTGCAGGCGGTGCAGTCGATAGCCGGCTCCCCGGTCCCCTTCTCCTCCTGGTTTCAGGCCTATCGGCACATGTGCGACGAGATGGCCAGCATCGATTTCGACATCTGCCTGATAGGAGCGGGGGCGTACGGGCTCCCCCTGGCTGCTTTCGCCAAGAGCCTGGGAAAGCAGGCGATCCATTTGGGCGGCATCACCCAGCTGCTTTTCGGCATCAAGGGGAGGCGCTGGGAGGAGCTGTACGCTGACACCACGGCACAGCTGTTCAACGAGCACTGGATACGGCCGCTACAGTCGGAGACCCCTGCGCACAAGGACATCGTGGAGAACGGCTGTTACTGGTAGTTCCAGGCACCCGCACCCGGTCGCGCCCAAGCGTGTCAGACACGCTCCATCCAACTGATGCGAAAACAATCAAGGGAGGTATCTCCAGCGTTATGAACCAGTCCTGGACCCGATACCTGCCGTCCTTCATCAGGCAAAAGATCGACGGGCGCCACTCCCTGCAGCAGGTCATCGGCAATACCGGTTGGCTCATGGCCGACAGGACCCTGCGCATGGGGGTCGGGCTCTTCGTCAGCATCTGGATCACCCGCTACCTCGGGCCGGAGCGTTTCGGACTGCTCAGCTATGCCACCGCGTTCGTCGCGCTCTTTTCCTCCGTAGCCGTGCTCGGTCTGGATGCTATCGCGGTGCGCAACCTGGTGCACGACCCGTCCCGCCGGGACGAGATTCTCGGCAGCGCCTTCGCGCTGAAACTGGTCGGCGGGATCGTGGCGTTCACCCTCCCCCTGGCGGCCATCGCGCTGCTGAGACCCGGCGATCACCTGACCCGCCTGCTGGTAGCAATCTGCGCCGTAGGCACGCTGTTCCAGATGTTTGCCACTGCCGACTTCTGGTTCCAGTCCCAGGTCCAGTCCAGGTATGCGGCCTACGCCAGAAGCGCCGCGAACCTGGTCATTTGCGCATTCAAGATGGTCCTGATCCTGCTCCAGGCCCCTTTGGCGGCCTTTGCCTGGGCGGCCGCCGGTGACGTCGCCTTAGGGAGCCTGGGGTTGCTGATAGCCTACCGGTTAAGCGGTCATCGTGCCCGCCAGTGGCGAGCGACCCGCAACATGGCGGGAGAGTTGTTGCGGGACTGCTGGCCGCTTTTCCTCAGCGAGATCGTTATGCTGATCTACCTGCGGGTGGACCGTGTTATGATCGGACAGATGTCCGGGAACCTGGAGCTGGGTGTCTATTCGGTTGCAGCGCAGTTGGCCGAAGCACTGTTCTTCATTCCTCTGGCAGTTTCCTCCTCAGTTTTCCCCAGCGTCGTAGAGGCGAGGGGCGGTAGCCAGGAATACTTCGAGGCGCGCCTGCAGCAGTACTACAACCTGATGGCGCTCCTCGGCTACGCCGTTGCCCTGCCGCTTACCTTTCTTTCTGGCTGGCTGGTCCCGCTCGTATTCGGTACGGCCTACCTCAAGGCCGGCTCCATGCTAGTTGGCTTGGCCTGGGCAGGATTGTTCTACAATCTCATGGTGGCGCGCAGTTACTACCTGATCACCATGAACTGGACCCGGCTCCATTTCGTCACCGACTTCCTGGCGTGCCTGCTGAACGTGACTCTCAATTATTTGCTCATTCCCCGTTATGGCGGCATGGGTGCAGTAATCGCATCAATCATTTCCTACTGGTTTGCCGCACACGGTTCGTGTTTTTTATTTAAACCGACCTTTAAAACTGGTAGCATGCTGACGAAGGCGATGTTATACCCGAAAATATGGTAGTCAAGGCGAGGCTTTTTACATGAAAGAGTGTCTGATTTGCAATACGCCGATAGCACCGTTCATCGATTTCGGCGACATGCCGCTTGGGAACGGGTTCCTGTCCCCCGGGGATTTCGCCGATGAGTACCGTTTCTCCATGCGGGTGGGCTTCTGCCCGGGCTGCAGCATGGTGCAGTTGCTGGACCAGCCCGACCGGGAGCGGATGTTTCACGAAAACTACGCCTTTTTCTCCGGCACCTCGCGCTACATGGCGCTGCACTTCCAGGCCTTTGCAGAGCACGTGATCGCGGACTACCTTCCCGGCGGTGACCCCTTCGTGGTAGAGATGGGGAGCAACGACGGCATCATGCTGCAGAACTTCGCTGGCGCCGGCATCCGGCACCTGGGGATCGAGCCGTCCAGGAACGTGGCTCAGGTCGCCATCGACAAGGGGATCAACACGGTCACCGAGTTTTTCGGAGCCGACCTGGCCCGGCGTATCGTCGCGGAGCACGGCCCGGCAGACGCATTCCTCGCCGCCAACGTCATGTGCCATATCCCCTACATCCATTCCATCGTTGAGGGAATCGCCATCCTGCTCAAACCGGACGGGGTGGTCCTATTCGAGGATCCCTACCTGGGAGATGTCATGGAAAAGACCTCCTACGACCAGATCTACGACGAGCACACCTTCCTTTTCTCCGTGGCCTCGATCGGCGGACTGTTCGAGAGGTACGCAATGGAGGTCATCGATGTGGAGCCGCAGACCACCCACGGCGGCTCGATGCGCTACGTGATAGCCCGCAAGGGGGCCAGGGCGGTGTCCCCCAACGTTGCCAGACAGCAGGCAAAGGAGTTCCAGCTCGGACTGCACCTCCCGGAAAGCTACCAGCGCTTCCGCAGCAACTGCGAGCGGTCCCGTGACCGGCTCCTGGCCCTACTGACGAAGCTCAAGCTGCAAGGCAAGCGGGTAGTCGGCTACGGCGCGACCTCCAAAAGCACTACCATAACCAACTACTGCGGCCTCACCCCCGACTTGGTTGAGTTCATCAGCGACACCACACCGATCAAGCAGGGCAAATTCAGCCCCGGCGCCCACATCCCGGTGCGCGACTACGACGCGTTCAGCGGCCAGTATCCGGACTATGCCCTCCTCTTCGCCTGGAACCACTCCCGGGAGATCATGGAGAAGGAAGGAGCGTTCCGCGCCGCGGGCGGCAGGTGGATTGTCTACGTCCCCGAGGTGGCCGTTCTGGATTGACGCTCGCAACCGCGTCCTGTAGTATGAGCGCTGACGGCCGGGAGGGCCCATGTTAGACGGCATAAAGTTCAAGGAACTGGCAACCCACTGCGACGAGCGCGGTTTTTTCCGCGAGATCATCCGGGAGAGCGATGATTTCTTCGGCGAGGGGTTCGGCCAGTGGAGCCATTCCCTCATGTTCGACGCAGTCATCAAGGCCTGGCATTTCCACCGGCTGCAGACCGACTGGTGGTACGTGCTGGGCGGCGTGCTGCGGGTGGGACTGTACGACATGCGTCCGGAGTCCCCCACCTTCCGGCAGACCATGGATTTTCTGATGGGAGATTTCCAGCCGGCGCGGGTGGTGAAAATCCCCCCCGGCATTGCGCACGGCTGCAAGACGGTTCAGGGCCCCGTCAACCTGCTCTACATGACCTCGCAGGTCTACAACCCGGCCGACGAGATTCGCATACCTTACGACGATCCGGAAATCAACTTCGACTGGCTGCGCGGGCCGGCGATCACATGAGTGACCAGGCTTACCCAGACGCACGGCACGCCGCGCCGGAGCGAGACGGCTGCGACGCCTTCAGAGGGAAGGGAATCCTGATCACCGGGGGCGCCGGTTATCTCGCCACCAGCCTGGTCTCCCAGCTCACAGGGGTCTCTTGCCGCATCGTCAGGGTGGACAGCCCACAGGCCTGCTGGGAGCCCGTTACCGGCGCGGCCCAGGTAAGTAACCGGCACGGAGATGTCCGCGACCCCTCGATCTGGGAGCCCCTCCTGGAAGGGATCGACGTCATCTTCCACTTTGCCGCCCAGACCAGCAGCCACCTCGCCAACGACCAGCCTGTCGCGGACCAGTCGACCAACGTCACTCCACTGCTGCACCTGCTGGAGGCCTGCCGGCGGCGCGGGACTCGCCCCACCCTCTGCTTCTCGAGCACGGTAACCGTGTCGGGGATACCGCAGCGACTGCCGGTGGATGAGGAGCATCCTGATCATCCGATCACCATGTACGACCTCCACAAGCTGATGGCCGAGCAGTACCTGCGCTGGTATGCGGAGCAGGGTGTGGTACAGGGCGTTTCTTTGCGGCTGGCGAACCTGTTCGGCCCCGGGCCGCTCAGCAGCCGCGCCGACCGGGGCATCCTGAACCAGATGATGCGCCGGGCACTGGCCGGCTCTCCCCTTACCGTCTACGGGGCGGGGGACCAGTTGCGCGACTACCTCTACGTGGAGGACGCAGCCCGGGCATTCCTGGCTGCGGCACGGCACGCCGGGGAACTCAACGGCCGCTACTTCGTCATCGGCAGCGGCCGGGGGCACAGCATAGCCGAAGCCATGCGACTGGTTGCGGCGCGCGCCCGGGCCAGGACGGGCCAGGAGGTCCCCGTGCAGCACGTCGAGGCTCCCGGCCCGTTCTCCCCCATCGAGGAGCGCAACTTCGTGGCGGACTCGCGACGCTTCAGCGAGGCAACCGGTTGGCTGCCCAGTTGCACCCTTGCCGAGGGAATCGACCGGACCCTGGAGGCATTTGCATGAACGTACTGATTATCGGCGGCGCAGGTTTCCTGGGGGCCAACCTGGTGCGGCGCTGCCTGGCGCAGCCTGGGGTCCGGGTCACCGTCCTGGATTCCCTCGACCCCCACCTGCACGCCACCACCAGGAACCTGCAGGAAGTCTGGCAGACAATCCGCTTCGTCCGTGGGGACATGCGCGACGAGACCCTGCTGGCTGACATCGTCCAGGGGCAGGACATCATCTTTAACTGCGCCGCCCAGACCTCCCATCCCCTTTCCATCCAGTACCCCCTGCTTGATGCGGAGATCAACTGCCTGGGGAACCTGAAGCTCCTGGAAAGCATCCGCCTCCTGAACAGCAGCGCCCGGGTGGTTTACACCTCCAGCAGCACCGTCATAGGCAAGGCGCTGACCGAGGTGGTGGATGAGGACCACTGGGAGCGCCCCCTGGAGATCTATTCCGCCAACAAGGGGGTCGCCGAGAAATACTACCGCATCTACCACACCCTCCACGACCTGGACACCGTCGTACTGCGTTTCGCCAACCTCTACGGGCCCTACGGCAAGGGGTACCAGGAGTTCGGTTTCATCAACTACTTCATCCACCTGGCCTGGACCGGCCAGGAGATAAAGATTTTCGGGTCGGGAGGGCAGTCGCGCAACGTGCTCCACGTTGACGACGCGACCGACATCCTGTGGCGCGCAGCCCTGGAACCGCGCCTGGTCGGCGAAAGCTTCTTCGCCACCGGTGACCAGCACCTGACCGTGGGCGAAATCGCCATAAAGATCGTGGAGGTTTTTCAGCGCGGCAGCGTGACGCACATCGAGTGGCCGGAAGAGCGCAGGAGGATCGAGGTCGACCATGTGGTGTTTTCCTCGCAGCGCCTGCGTTCGATAATAGACTGGACGCCGGGCACAGATCTGCAGACGGGACTGCTGCGGATCAAATCCATTTTGGAACAAGCGGGAGCTTAGTACATGAAAATCGTCGTAACCGGGGGCTTGGGTCATATCGGCTCCAGCCTTATCCGCTCCCTTCCCGATCACTTTCCCGAAGCCGAGATCGTGATGGTCGACAACCTTTCCACCCAGCGCTACTGCTCCGCCTTCAATCTCCCGCCCCACGGGCGCTACCGCCTGATCGAGGCGGACATCCTCAGCGCAGATCTGGAGGCCATCTTCACCGGTGCCGAGGTGGTCGTGCACCTGGCTGCCATCACCAATGCCGAGGGGAGTTTCAAGATTCACGAGAAGGTCGAGCAAACCAATTTCGTGGGGACCGATCGGGTAGCGCAGGCCTGCATCCGGACCGGCGCCGCCTTGATCTTCCTGTCTACCACCAGCGTCTACGGAACCCAGGCCGAGGTGGTCGACGAAGCATGTTCCCCGGCGGAACTGAGGCCGCAGAGCCCCTACGCCGAATCCAAGCTGCGCGCGGAACGGCTGCTCCGCCTGCTGGGCCGGGAGCAGGGGCTGCGCTTCGTGATCTGCCGTCTGGGCACCATCTTCGGCGCATCGGTCGGGATGCGCTTTCACACCGCCGTCAACAAGTTCATCTGGCAGGCATGCACGGGGATTCCCCTGACGGTTTGGACCTCCGCACTGGACCAGAAACGCCCCTACCTGGACCTGGAGGACGCCAACAGGGCGCTCCTCTTCCTTATCCGCAAGCGACTCTTCGATGGCGAGGTGTACAACGTCCTCACCGTTAATGCCACGGTAAGAGAAGTTGTCGCCTCGATCAGGGAATCCGTACCGGACGTGCAGGTAAGCCTGGTGCATCACCAGATCATGAACCAGCTCTCCTACACGGTATCCTGCCGGAAATTCTGCGATCTCGGCTTCGAGTTCCGGGGGGACCTGGGAAGCAGGGTGACCGAATCAGTGGCCCTCCTCAAAGGGGTCCGGAGTTGCTGAGCGAAGTGCGGGGAGGACAACCCTTCTTCACCATAGGCGTGCCGACCTACAACCGGCGCGACCTGCTGGGCGAAACGCTTGACTCGATCCTGGCCCAGGACTTTACCGATTTCGAGGTGATCGTCGGGAACGATTACACCAGCGAGCTACTGACCGGAGAGCTGCTCGGCCGGACTGACCCGCGCATCCGCTACGTGAACCATGCGCGCAACCTGCGGGAAGTCGGCAACATGAACGCCTTGCTGGGGCTGGCCTCGGGACGCTACTTCACCTGGCTGTTTGACGACGATCTGTTTGAGCCTGACTTCCTGCAGACCGCCCATGATAGCCTGGTGCGTACCGGTTTCCCCCCTGCCCTCTTCCCTTCCTTCAGGATGCTCAGGGTCGGCGAGCCCTTTCGACCCCGGCGATTTGGTGCCTGCAACCTTGCCGAGTACAGCGGACGCGAGTTCCTGCGGCACTATTCCGCCAGCCATCCTGAGATCGGCTCCACCTGCGGCCTGTTCGATTCCGCCGCGCTGCGGAGCGTGGTCGGGGGGGTTGAGGAGTTGTGCGACTCCGCCATCGGGATTTACTGCGAGTATCTGTTTCTGGTCAAAGTCGCGCTGTTCGACAGGATCGTGTACCTGGATGCCCCGTTTTACCTGTACCGCCGCCATGCCGAGTCGTGGAGCGAAAGCAACATGGAGCTGGGCACCCACCTGGCGGCAGGACGGGAACTGGTGCGCAGGTGCGCGGAGGTATTGCGCCGGCCTTCCCTGGTGCGCGATTTTTCAGATAACCTGCTGAAAATATGCAAGATTCACATCATCACCTTCGCCTACAAGTCGGCAAGGCTCGAGTTCTGCAGCACCCGTTCCGCAGTCCCCGCCCTGGGCCGCGCCTTGATGGGACACAGGAGGGAATCTTGCGCCACCAAACAGATGTTTATCGACCAGGGTGGAGAAACCGGCTGGCGGACCAGGCTCGCGTTTTTGAAAGTATCCATGTTTTCCAGCTACCTTATCCTGCGTCTATTCGCTAATTGGTATTATCGAACTCACTGTAAGTCCAAAAGACCACGCGGGTAGGCGCCATCATGATCGAATACGAAAACCTCCACGCGGTCAACCGGCCGTTTTTCGACGCCTTCAAGCATGCCTTCGGTGAGACCCTGGAAAGCGGCTGGTATATCCTTGGGAAACGGGTGGAGCGCTTCGAGCGGGAGTTTGCCGATTACTGCGGAGTCACCCACTGCGTCGGGGTCGCCTCAGGGCTCGATGCCCTTACCCTTGCGCTGAAATCCTTCGAATTTGCGCCGGAGAGCGAGGTCATCGTCCCGTCGAACACCTACGTCGCCAGCATCCTGGCCATACTCCATGCAGGATTGAAACCGGTGCTGGTAGAACCTGACCTCGCCACCTACAACCTGGACCCGGCCAGGATCGCCGAGAAGGTCACGGGGTCAACGGTGGCAATCATGGCGGTACATCTCTACGGCAAGCTCTGCGACATGGGCCGCATCAGTCAGATCGCCGATCGCCACGGGCTGAAGATATTCGAGGACTGCGCCCAAGCCCATGGGGCCCGCCTGGGGGATAGGAAGGCAGGGAGCCTCGGCGACTGCGCCGCTTTCAGCTTCTACCCGACCAAGAACCTCGGGGCCCTGGGCGATGCGGGGGCCGTGCTGACCAACGATGCTGGCTGCGCGGCGAAGGTCAGGATGCTGCGCAATTACGGTTCCTGCCAGAAATACTACAACGAGCTGGTCGGGATGAACTCACGCCTGGATGAGATTCAGGCCTCCTTCCTGTCTGTGAAGCTGCCGCAGCTCGACAACATAAATGAGCACAAGCGAAAGCTGGCTGCGCTCTACCAGCAGGGGTTGCGGGACGAATTCATAAAACCCTCCAATCAGGATGGCTTTTTCGACGTCTTTCACATTTACAACGTCCGGCACCAGTGCAGGGATCGGCTTAAGCAGTATCTTGCCGGGCACGGCATCGGCACCGAGATTCATTATCCGGTGCCGCCCCACAGGCAGAAGGCGCTGCAGGGCAAGTTCGGCACTGAGGCCTACCCGTTGGCGGACCAAATCCACTCGACAACGCTCAGCCTGCCGATTTCCACCTGTCACTCGGAGCAGGATATTTCCGCCGTGATCGACACCATGAATCGCTTCACACCTTAAAATGCGGACCATGAAAACCACTCTCTCCAAGCGGCTGATCTTCAGTCTCGACGTTATCCGTTGTCTCGCCATGTGGCTGGCGGCTTCGGTTCTCTGCCTAGTTGCAGTGCCACGACCCCTGCGCCCCAAGAAGCAGGTCTTGCTCGTGAGGCTGGACGCCATTGGCGATTTCGTCCTTTGGCTCGACGCCGTGAAGGAGATACGCAGACTTTACCCGCCGCAAACCTGCGAGATCACCCTGTTGGGAAATGCGAGTTGGACCCCTCTGGCTCGCGAGCTTTCCCTGTTCGACCGGGTCTGGTCGCTTGAGCGCAGGCGCTTCCTGATCGACCCGTTGTTGAACGTCCGGACGTTTTTGCTGGTGCGCCGCGGTGCGTTCGATGTCGCCATCAGCCCCGTCTATTCGCGGGAATTTAAATTTGACCTTCTTGTAAAGGCCAGCCGGGCACCGCAGCGCATCGGCTCTGAGGGGGATTCAGATCACATCAGACCTTGGCAGCGCCGGATCAGCGACCGCTGGTACAGCAGGCTGGTCCCGGCTCGGAGCGCTCCGCTCATGGAACTGGAACGCAATGCGGAGTTCGTCAGGGGGCTCGGGGCGGCTGACTTCCGGGCCTCGGTGCCGCGGTTGCCCGCGGCATTCGCCCTGCCGCCAGGCTTCAACGCCCGACAGTATGTCGTTCTGGTGCCGGGGGCCAGCCTGCCAGTCAAAAGATGGCCGGTGCGGCGTTTCGGAGAGATTGCGGCACGGATACACCAGGAAACCGAGTGGGCTGCCATCGTCTGCGGCGGCCCGGGCGACCAGCAGCTGGGCGAAATCCTGGTCCAGTCATGCGCCTTCCCTGTGGAAAACTGGTGCGGCAAGACCAGCCTGACCGAACTGGCCGCCATACTGCAGGGGGCGCGCCTGGTTGTCACCAACGACACCGGCGCCGTGCACCTGGCCGCCGCAGCCTCGGTTCCGTCAGTGTGCATCACGGGAGGAGGGCACCCCGGACGCTTCATGCCGTATAGAATTGAGATCGCAACCGACAGGCCTCTGCCCATCGCCGTCACCTCGGAAATGGATTGTTCCGGATGCCATTGGCTGCATTGCCACTACGGCACCGGAAACGATCCGGCCCCCTGCCTTAGCCGTACCACGGCGGATATGGTGTGGCACGCGGTGCACAGCCTATTACCCAAACGGGGCTAGAGAGGGTTTAGCCGGTTTTTTCAGTGCAGTGAGCCAGGAGACACCATGGGAGGATCACGGGAAAAGCAGGTGCGGACCTCCACCGCCCAGGAGCCCGAACGGAGGGAGCCGTTGCCGCTGCCCAGCGTGCGCGCCCGGGGCATGCGTCCCTATTGGCTATTTTCAGCCGTGGTACTCGTTGTTTTTGCGCTCTGGAGCCTGTTTTTTGTCACGACCAACATGGACGAAGTATGCATGTTTCACGGACTGGCGCGCTGCTACCCGAGTGCACGGTTCAACACGTTCGGCCCCGGGAGTTGTAGCTCCAATCTCATCGATTACGGATTTTTCAGCTATCACAGGGCCTACGACTACATAGGGATTACTTCAAGCATCCTGTATTTCCCTCTATGGTCGGTATGGAGGTCCATATACTCCTACTACCTTCTCGGATTTGTTTTTATTTTTACCTTCTCGATCGCACTTGTCAAAGCACTCGGACTGGAGCGCAGATACATCTTTATTCCGCTTGGTTACTTCCCGATTGCGTATTTGTTTATCCATGACACTGGCCCTGTCAGGTTAGGGTTGCTCTCATTCCCGGCCCTCACATTACTCACCGCCAAAATTATCGACAGCAATGGCTTGTTGCGCAAAATCATATATTGTTCAATAGCCTCAGCCCTTGTTGTATTTTGTGTCGAAGATAAACCCTTTTACCTCTACCTGCTGCCCACCTTGTTTTTATTTATCATTGGGTGCAGGTCCCACGCCATCGCGAATTTTGACCTCCGAAAGGACATCAGAGACAACGCAATTCCATTTTTGTTTTTCTGCATTGCTTTGAGCGTTTCCTTATACATCCTTTTATGCACCGGCAAGGTCGGCGAGTTTACCTACTTTAAATTCCTCACCAACTCTGTCCAGGAATCGATCTCCCTGGCGCGTCAGTTTAAATTCATCTGCAAGTACACCTTCTCGTTTCCGTCCTTTGGTCATCGCAACTTCGACATCAGCCCCTTGGCGGAACTATTCGGTCTGCTTCCCGTGCTCTTGTTTATTCCCTGGCTGGTTCGCCACCTCCGCAGGACGGAGACATGCTCCAAGCGCATTCTTGTGCTGTTTGGCGCTTCTTACCTGATCGGCCTTTTGGTTTTTCTCTCCATAAGAAACACCTGGGCCGGACATCATTTTGTTTTCCTGCAGGTCCCGCTGGTCTCCTTGCTGCTGATCCTGGCCAAGACAGACAGCAAAGCATTCAAAATGGTTCTCACGTTCGTTCTTTTGTCAAATGTATATTCCGTCGCAGTTCTCAGCGCTTCACCAATTGGAATTCACTGTGCCAGGGAACGCGAACTTTTTTTTGACTATTTTGACAAGCCGGAGATTGCGTCCAAAAACATTATAAATTTTTCGTCCTGGGGCGGATACTATTACCAGTCCATTTACGGTGACGACAGCCAGTTAGTCACATGGTCGGAACAACTTAATCCCACGGAAGCGTCCAAGCTCACACTGTTGGCCAAGGAAACCCATAAGAACATCATCAATGCCTGCCTTGACTGCAGCCCAAATTTGATGACCGAGCTTTTCCCAACATCCAAGGTATCCGAATTAGAGTTGGGCCTCAACCATTGGAAGGTTTTTCAAATCTACCCCCATTAAATTCTAGGCACTGCATCGTGCAGACGGTTGGCTCGCGGTGTCGTCTAAGGTTGCATGGTGCAAAGAACGTATGAGCCTTTGTGATCGGGCACCAGGCATCAGGTGTATCCCGAAGGGTCATCTGCTCCATAAAAAAATTCCGACAGGATGTACCATGAAAGTTCTCGCACTTATACCACTAGCAGCCTGGGCTCTGTTTTTTGTTTATGCCCGTTGCCGGCGATGGGACTGGCGCATCTCCCTGCTTGCAGCTTCTGCCACCTGGGGATGCGCTTTGACACTCCTCACGGAGATTCTGAGTTTTTTTGCCGCGCTGAACCGACCCTGTCTGACCGCAGGGTGGACGGCACTTGCTGTTGCTGCAGGAGCACTGGCATTTCGCACAGGTACTGTTCCCGAAGCGCCCAAGTTACGAAAACTCTCAGCTACAGACAAGTTCATGGTTCTCACCATTATCGGCATATTGGCCTCAACCTTTGTTATTTCTGTTGTCTCACCCCCTAACAATAATGACTCCATGACGTATCACATGAGTCGCGTCATGCATTGGTTTCAGCAGGGGAGCATTGCCCATTTTCCCACAAACGATCTGAGGCAGTTGGAATTAAATCCCTGGTCTGAATTTGCCATCCTGCATTTTCAGATACTGAGTGGTGGCGATCACCTAGCGAACATGGTTCAGTGGTTCAGCATGACCGGCTGTCTAGTCGGAGTATCACTCATTGCCGGGATTTTTGGTGCGTCACCGCGGGGGCAGTTGCTTTCGGCGCTGATCGCCGCCACCATTCCCATGGCCATTCTCCAGTCCAGCAGTACCCAGAACGACCTCGTTGTCTCCTTCTGGCTGGTATGCTTCGTTTATTTTGGGCTTAAGTCCATGCTGGAACGCTCGCCTGGGTGGAGCATCCTGATGTCAATCAGCCTTGGCCTGGCAATACTGACCAAAGGGACCGCCTATATCTTTGCCTCCCCCTTTGTGATTTGGTTTGTTATTCAGGATTTGCAGCGGTCGTGGCGACGCGCCTCGACAAAATACCTGATGTTCGCCTGCCTGACCTTGCTCCTGAATATCGGGCACTTTCAACGCAATTACCAGCTATTCCACAACCCACTGCATTCAGGGAGTTCACCCTATGCCAACGGATATCTAAGCGCGCGGGTCGTTCTATCGAACATTTTACGCAATCTCACTCTGCATTCCCTGACCCCATCTTTCAAACTCAACAGTTACATCACCGGCGCTGTGGATTCGCTCCACACTGTTATCGGAATCAATGTCGACGACCCAGCAACAACCTGGCCCGGGACATCGTTTAACGAAAAGCGTAACAGGTTGAGCCCTAATGAGGATGGTTCCGGCAATCCTCTACACCTCTATCTATTCCTTGCAGTTATCCTGCATGTCTTTATAGCGAAGAAATACCGTAAAGTACGGCCTTATGCATCGTTGATCGTTGCCGACTTTATCCTTTTTTGTATCATGCTGCGTTGGCAACCGTGGCATAGCCGCCTGCACCTTCCCATGTTCATACTTTTTTCCCCGATTGCCGGCTTGGTGGTATCCGAAATAAGGAAGCTCTTGTGTGTCTACGCACTTACGGGAATTCTCTCATGTGCATCGCTGCCATGGGTGCTGTGCAACCAGGCGCGGCCGCTCATAAGTTTATATCCCTTAATCCCCAGTTTTTATCCCGAATCTATTTTCGGCGCTGAACGAAAATCACTGTATTTTGTGCGGAACCGTGATTCGGAGGCGTCCTTTGTCGCAACTGCGGATAAAATCAGAAGCGGGGGATTCAGAAATATCGCGTTAATAGGAGATTCCTACACCTATGAATATCCGCTTTGGGCATTAACGCGAACCGGCGGGCTGGAAGGGGCGCGGATAGAATATGTGAACGCAACCAACGTTTCAAATAAAATACTTTTGCACCACTTCACTCCAGATGTTACTGTGAGACTCAGCAATGCTAACGGAACATGTGAGGCATCAATAGTAAATTGAGTTTTCCGATCTATGTGGACTCGCGTGGCCTAGGGTACGACCATGTTTGCGTTCGATACCACATGAATCCCAAAGATAAACGATCTGAATTCTCCGATCTGTGCGCCAATACCCTTAAAGTATAGGAGCAAACGAGAAATTGGATGAGGAAAGTGTTTATTGGCAGCTTGAGAGAAATTAGCATGAACCCATCAATAACTTTCGGGTTTTTACTGCCACGACATTCTTACGGTTAGGAGTGCTGGATCATGAAGGATAACGCCCCGACGTTCACCATCGTTACCCCTTCCTATAATCAGGGAGCATTCCTGGCGACTACCATCGAAAGCGTCCTTGATCAGGCGGGTGAATTCCGTATTGACTATATCATCGCGGATGGCGGATCTACAGACAATTCAGTTGAAATCATCAGACGCTATGAGATACAGTTGCAGGCGGGAGCTTGGCCGGTTAAATGCCAAGGAATCAGCTTCCACTGGTGGAGCGCACCGGACCGGGGGCAGACCGACGCGCTCCAGAAGGGGTTCCGGATGGCGCGGGGGGAGATTCTCGCCTGGCTAAATTCCGACGACCTCTACCTTCCGGGAGCCTTGCAGACCGCGACCGTTTTTTTCCGCGCGAGTCCCGAGGTCAGCCTGGTATACGGCGACGCCCACTACTGCGACACGACAGGCGCGCTCATCGGCAGGTACCGCACGAGCACCTTCGACCTCGACTCCCTGGCTTCCTTCAATTTCATCTGCCAGCCCTCGGCCTTCTTCCGGCGCGACGCCTTCGAGGCCGTCGGCGGCCTGGACGATACGCTGCAGTTCGCCATGGACTTTGATCTCTGGATCAAGATAGGCAAACGCTTCCCCTGCCGGTATCTCCCCGGGTATCTGTCGTCGTACCGCCTCCACGAGGCCTCGAAAACCATCCGCGACGACACTCTTTTGAAGAACATCGGGGAGGGTCTCAGCCTGACTCTCAGGCATTTCGGCTGGGCGCCGCTTACTAGGGTGTACGCCTGGTGCAACTGCGCCTGCGGGGCCAAGCTACCTGCACCACTGTCAAGGTTCAGATTCTTAGTCGTTCTTGCGGCCCTCTTCTGCACCGTGCTGCGCTCCCTTTTGCTGAACCGGGGCCTGAATAAAAAGGACTTGAAACTGTTGAACGTGAAAAACTTCCGCAAATTATTCAAGGGGAGGTTCGAACTGATGACGGGTGGCAACGGCTAACCATAGCGCAGATTTTGTGAGGCACTCCATGCTCCTTCCCAGCAACACCAGGCCGCGCAGGTTCGGCGCCGTCGCCCTTGTGGCGGTTGCCCCCCTGCTCTACTACCTGTCCGTCCTGGCTTTTACCGTCAACGTGCCAGTCGGCGACGATTACTCCATGCTCGGCTTCATGTGCCAGTTCAAGAGCCTGACCGGGATGCAGGACAAGCTGCAGTTACTGTTTTCCTTCCACAACGAGCACCGCATTGTCCTCACCAGGGCGATCATGCTCCTCTGTGACCAGGTGACCGGCGCCCTCGATTTCCGGACCCTCAACCTGATCGGCAATTTCGCCCTGTTGCCGACCCTCCTGGTGATAGGCGCAATGCTGCGCCTGCGCGACGACCTCCTGAAGTGGGCGCTCCTTCTGCTCATCGCCCTGCAACCACAGCCCCTGAAACTGATGTTCTACCCGATGGCCGTAGTGCAAGCGTATTTCGGGTTGCTGTTTTCCTTTCTCTACCTCCATTACTCCCTGAAGGAATCGAACTCCTGGTATGCATCATTCGTTTTCTATCTGCTGACGGTGCTGACCACAGGGAGCGGCATATTCCTGGCAGCACTCGGGGTACCGTTGTCCCTTTTGCAGAAGCGCTACGGAAGAGCGGCCCTGCAGGTGTTTTTCGGGATTCTGGTGGTGCTGGCATACGCGCCGGCCTCCTCAAAGCTCCCCTACCTGATCGACCACCCGGTGACCGTCGCCAAGTTTGCACTGTTACTCTTGGGAAGCATCGCCCAGTTGCCGATGCTGGCGAGTCCCGGTCTCCAGATCGCTTGCAGCGTCGCCCTGCTGGCCTATTTCGCCTATTTCGTCTGGGACTGCCTTCTTCGCCCCTCGCACCGCCCCGTCCAGGAGAACCTTGCCGCACTTAGCTGTCAACTCTACCTGCTCATGGTCATCGCGCTGATTGCCATGGGACGCACGGCAGGCTATGAAGCTGACCTGTGGGGAGCATCGCTGGACGGGCGTTACCGGATTTATTCCATCCTGTTTTTCGCCCTGTGCAGCCTCGATGTCGCGGGGAGATTATCCCGCCGGGAAAACGGTGCGGCCATTTATTCAAGGACAATGGTTACCCTTGCCCTGCTGTTCAACCTGCTCTGGTTCGCACCCGCGCTGGTCGATATGCGGCTTACGTCGCTGGGCCGAGCTGAGGCGATGCAGCAATGGCTGGTGTCCGGTGACATTTCGGTCCTGCCGACCTGGTCGACTCATCCGGCCGACGCGCAGAGTGATATCGCTGCTGCAGTGAAGGCCGGTATTTATCGGCCGTAACTGAAAACGACCCTGAAAATACGGAGAGTTGCCCCTTCCCCCGGACTGACCGGGAATGCCCGGGGTGAAAATAAATAAAATAAAAACCAATTATTTACCGGGTAGCCCATTGACCAAGGCGGCATCGCTTGTTAGAGTTCACCAACGCAAAGACAACTACCGACTCTGCGTGAAGGGGAGGTGATTAAGATGCCTAGCCAAGAGCTTTTGGAGAGCAGCTTTGATGGAATTTCCATCAACGACTTCATCGTCAAGATCAATCACATGGCTGACGAGGCGGAGACTCACCCCGCGTTTCAGGGGGACCTCCCCGAATACGTGAGCAAAGCGCCCAAGCTTAGACAGATTGCCGAGGGTCTGGGATTGGCGCGAGACGCGGCCGCCGGACATGACCGCAACCGGCTCGCCGACAAAAAAGCGCTGATGGCGGCCGGGAAACAGGCCGTCAACATGAATGCCTGCCACATTGTCATGCTTTCGATAGTCCGCAACGATCCGAACATCCTGCTTAATGCCGGCTTCGAGCCCAAGCAGAAAAGCAACAAGGTCACCGTCGACCTGTTGAACCATGTTCCTGAAGTCTTCCCGAAACACACCGGCACCTCAGGATGCATCAGTATCACAATTAAGCGGCTGAAAAACACCGCAAGCGTGGAGTTGCAGATGACGGACCAGGATCCGAGTCTGGAAGCATCGTGGATTCTCCCGGGGATGATGTACAACAAATCCCGGATTGTGATGAAGGGGCTTACGCCGGCGGCCAAGATCAATTTAAGGTCCAGATATTACGTAGACGGCTGCACGGGGCGCTGGTCGGTGCCCGTCGAGTTGGTCATCATTTAAGCCGGACCGTGATGCCCGAAGCGGCGGCGGACCGGGCTGCCCATCCGTCGCGACGATCGAGGGAAAGGCAGTTGAGCAGGATAACAGGACCCGGCTGCAACGCAAGTTGCAGCCGCGGCTCCTGGTCTGAATAGTTCTTAGACTAAGCAGTTGGGATAACCGCCGATAACCCGAAGGACCCTTCCCCAACCTTCCGCAACTGGATTTCCAGCCTTCATCAGACATTTTTTCATGCCCCCCGCGCTCGGAATGGCGCGCGGACTGCAACCAGTTTTTTTTGCTGTGGAACAAATGCGGACCGTGCCCGATCTTCTACGGTTCACACCGGGCCTGTTGCCCAACGCAACACGTTTAATTTTTTCGGGACCGTATTGACGAGGTTCGCGCCGAAGCCCGTGCGGTTTGCACCTGCTCTGTCGCGGAACGCCCTGCAGGTAATTATTTCAGGACCGAAACCGACGAGGTTCACACCCGGGGGCTTACGGTCCGCCCCCGTTCTGTTGCGCAACGCATCGTTTGTAATTTTTTCACTGCCGGACTGAGGTGGTTCATATTCGATCTCATACAGATCGCACCAAAGCTGTTGCGGAACGGACTTCTGTTGATTTTTTCGCGACCTGATCTGATGCGGTGCGGCTCCGTTCCACTCGGAAACCGTTTAGAGTTTTAAGACTACCATTACAGCAAATACAAATACCCGGAGGCATTGTCGGATTTTACTTCATCTGCTTTTGCACCTATCTTGTTTAAAATCGATTTGAAAAACTCCTCCTCGTCAATCCGGTTCCAGTTGTAATCATGTGAGAAGATGAACCAGACTCTCTTTTTACCCCTAAGTTTCTCCAGATCTGCAATATATTCATTCGGATTGTCTCTTGAAGCGATCCCTTCAATCGTTTTTTGATTCTCCAAATTATACGATTCCGCATAATATTCAAATGCAGGAATAGCCCCATTGTAGACGTACAGCATGTCGTCTGCTCGCTTGTGGTGTTGGATATACTTCAAGACTGTTTTGATGTCCTCATTATTATATGGGTTTCTCAATGTTTCAATTGCTTCTGTTGCAGGGTTAAAGGTAATAACAACCGTCAGCATTACGCAAACGCCGAAAGCACCGACAGAGTGTCTTTTGGCGACGGAATTATCCCTGAGAAGAAGGTGTGACATATTCTGTCGCAGGGCTGGGTTATCTTCCTCGTTGAGGAGGGATAACCATGACTATCAACGAGTTGCGCAAGCAGTATCCGAATGAGGCATCCTGC
>Ga0316217_10000944_pt1 | contig 39407 bp, 17 predicted proteins | sample 1anoAmetaG_FD_203633 | JGI IMG/M metagenome (GOLD analysis project Ga0316217, IMG submission 203633) | Freshwater microbial communities from Trout Bog Lake, Wisconsin, USA - 1anoA | ecosystem: Environmental > Aquatic > Freshwater > Lake > Hypolimnion/Profundal zone | place: USA: Wisconsin...
CGCCACCGGGGTCACGCTCAAGGCGCCGTTGTGGGTGGTGAGGTGGTAATTGCCCAGCCGCGAGTTCGGATCGTTGATGCTGGGGACGATGTCGTAGCTGCCGACCACGCTGGAAGCCAGGGCCGTGGTGGCATAGCTGGCGGTGAGGTTGTCGCCGTTCAAGACACCGACGAGTGAGCCGGTCAGCGTGGGGTTGGCCGCGGCGTAAGGCCGGGTCTGATTGTCCGCGGTCAACGTCAGGTTAACCTGGGTGACGGTCAAGACGCCGTTGGTGAAGGCGAAGAGGTAGTCTTGGGCGGCGAGCGTCCCCAGGGTCGGGGTGATGGGATAGCCGCCCACCGCGCTGCCGACGACGGCGGTCGTGGTGAAGGAAGGCGCCCCGGTCACCACTGCGGCGGTGTCGCCATCCACAAAACCGGTGATGGTCGCAGTGAAGGTCGGGTTGGCGCTGGCGTAAGCGCGAGCCAGATTGTCCGCGGTGACGACCAAGGTCGCCTTGTTGACCGTGAGCACGCCGTTGCTGGCCACGAAGCTGTAGTTGGCGGCGCTCAGGGCGCCCACCGAGGCTACAATGTCGTAGGGCCCGACGGGGCTGTTGGTCAGCGCGCTGGTGGAGAGAACCGGTTGCCCGCTGATGACGTTGGTATCCTCGCCGTTGGCGAAGCCCGTATAGGAGGCGGTCAGCACCGGATTGGTAGCCCCAAAGAGCCGGCTCTGATTGTCCGCCGTCACGGTGAGGAGGGACGGTGAAACCGTCAGCGTTCCGTCCAGGTAAACGATGGTATAATTGGCGGCGCGCTGGCCGCTGGCATGGATGGGATAGGCGCCGATGGGCGTGGCGGGCCCCACAGGAACCGAGTGGGAGTCCAGGCAACTGTAGGCCAGAGCGCCGGTGACAAGATTCGCGTCCTGGCCGTTGACGAATCCGCTGTAGCTCACGGCAAAGGGAGCGTTGGTTTGGCCATAGGCGCGCGTTTGGCTGGCCGCGCGGCCGACCAGGAGCGCGTTGGTAACCGTCAGCGCGCCACTGGTGGTGGTCACATTGTAGGCCCCCAATCGACTATTCGGATCGATCACGTTGAGGCTGATATTATACGAGCCGGGAATACTATTGGCGTCCGCCAGGGAGGTCGCGGTGAAGGACAAGTTGTCGGCGGGAACCTGGCCGGTCATCGTGCCGGTGAACATGGGGTTGGCGGCGCCATAGGCGCGCGAGAAGTTGTCGCCAACGAGCAGCAGGTTGGCCTTGGTGACCGTCAAGGCGCCGTTGACCAGCGTGAGGGTATAATTTACGGCCGCCCCGCCAGCCAGGGTAATAGGATAGGCGCCAATCCAGGAAGCCGGCGTTGCAGTGGTGGTCGCCACCGGCGCGCTAGTCAACACTCCGACGTCTTCGCCATTGACGAAGCCACTGTACTTGAAGGTCAGTGAAGGATTGGTCGCGCCATAGGCGCGGCTCTGGTTGTCGGCCGTCACCGTTAAGGACGCTTGCGTCACGGTTAACTGCCCGGGAACATAGGCGAAGGTGTAATCATGCGGGTTGACCCCGCCGGCCACCGTGATGCTGTAGCTGCCCACGGGGCTGCCGCTGGTCGCCACACACGCGGCGGTCGGCGCCACGGACACGACGCCCCCATCATCGGTGTTGAGGAATCCACTGTATTTGAAGGTGAGCGCGGGATTTTGCGACCCGTAGGGACGGGTCTGGTTGTCCGCCGTCACCGTCAGGACCGCCGGGGTCACCGTGAGCAAGCTGGACACCCGGTTGAAGGTGTAGTTGGAGGCCACCCCACCGCTCAGTGTAATGGCGTAGTCTCCCGCATGGCTTGCGGGCGCTGCCGCCGTGCTGGCCACAGGCTCGGTCGTCAGCGCGGCCTTGTTTTCGCCGTTGACAAAACCGCTGTATTGGAAGGTCAACGCCGGGTTGGCCGCGCCATACACGCGGGTCTGGGGATCGGCCGTCACCGTCAGAAGCGCCGCGGTCACTGTGAACGTGCCGTTGCTCAGGCCGAACGCATAATTACCCGCGCTCAAACCGCCCAGCGCCACCACAATCGGGTAACTGTTGACCGGGCTCGCCGCAATGGCCGCCGTGCTCAGGGCGGGAGCGCCGCTGACCACGCTGGAGGTATCACCATCCACAAACCCGCTGAGCCGGTAAGTAAGCGCCGGGTTGGCTGCGCCGTACGCGCGGCTCTGGTCAACCGCCGTCACCACCAGCAACGTCTTGCCCACCGTCAGCACGCCATTGCTGGCCTGAAAACTGTAGTTGGTGGCGCTCAAGGTTTCCACCTCGGCCACGATGTCATAGGCCCCGACCGGGCTGTTAGTCTGGGCGCTGGTCGAAAGGATCGGTTGCCCGCTGATGACGTTGGTGCTCTCACCGTTGGCGAAGCCCGCGTAGGAGGCCGTAAACACCGGGTTGGTAGCTCCGAAGAGCCGGGTCTGATTGTCGGCCGTCACCGTCAACACCGCCTGGCTGACCGTTAAGGCGCCCGGCGCGAAGCTGAAGGTGTAGTTGGGGTCAGTGCCGCCGCTCACGGTGATGGGATACGTCCCCACGCCGCTGAGATTGTTGGCGAGGGTCGCCGCCGTCGGCGGATTGGCCAACACGCTGGCATTCTGGCTGTTAACGAAACCGCTGTAGCTGATCGTCAGCGCCGGATTGGCCGCGCCGTAGGCTCGGGTCTGGTTGTTGGCCGTGGCCAACAGCGTCGCCTGGCTGACTGTCAGCGCGCCTGGCGCAAAGCTGAACGTGTAGTTGGGGTCAGTGCCGCCGCTCAGAGTGATGGGATAGGTCCCCACGCCGCTGAGATTGTTGGCGAGGGTCGCCGCCGTCGGCGGGTTGGCCAAGACGCTGGCGTTCTGGCTGTTAACGAAACCGCTGTAACTGATCGTCAGCGCCGGATTGGCCGCGCCGTAGGCTCGGGTCTGGTTGTTGGCCGTGGCCAACAGCGTCGCCTGGCTGACCGTCAGCGCGCCCGGTATAAAGCTGAAGGTGTAATTAGGGTCAGTGCCGCCGCTCACGGTGATGGGATAGGTTCCAACGTTACTGAGATTGCCGGCTGTGGTGGCCGCCGTCGGTGGGTTGGCCAGGACGCTGGCGTTCTGGCCGTTGACAAAGCCGTTGTAACTGAAAGTCAAAGCCGGATTAGCCGCGCCATAGGCCCGGGTCTGGTTATCCGCCGTCACCGTCAGCACCGCCTGAGTGACCGTCAAAACGCCGTCCTCGTAAACGACGGTATAATTCTCGGCTTCCTGGCCGCTGGCATGAATGGCATAGGCGCCAGCGGGCGTAGTGGTACCAACGGCGGCGGACTGAGCGTCCAGGCAACTAAAGGAGATCGCGCCGGTAAGCAGATTGGTCCCCTCGCCGTTGACAAAACCGCTGTAAGTCAAGGCAAACGGGGCATTGACTTGGCCATAGGCGCGCGACTGGCTGGCCACCAGGCCGACCACGAGCGCGTTGGTAATCGTCAGCGTGCCGCTGGTGATGGTCACGTCATAGGCGCCCAACCGATGATTGGGGTCGATAGGATTCAAGCTGATATCGTAGAAACCGGGGAGGGTATTGGTATTAACCGCGGAGGTCGCCGTAAAGCTCAGGTTGTCCGATGGAATCGCCCCCGTCATGGTGGCGGTAAAGATCGGATTCGTGGCGCCATAGGGACGGGAGGCATCATCGCCGACCATCACGAGTTCGGCTTTGCCGACGGTCAAGGTTCCGTTGACGAGGGTGAGAACATAATTCGCGGCCGATCCGCCGCTCAGGGTGATAGGGTAGGTCCCGATCCAGGAGGCAGCCGTGGCGGTGGTGACCGCCGTAGGCTGGCTGATCGCGGTGGCATCATCCCCGTTGGCGAATCCGGCATAGGAGAGCGTCAACGCCAAATTGGCCGCGCCGTACGGCCGGGTCTGGTGGTTGGCGGTCACCGTCAGCGATGCCGGCGTCACCGTCAGCGCGCCCACATTGGTGGTTACAAGGTAGTTGCCCAGCTTATTGCCGGGGTCATTCCACGCGGGCACGATGTCATAGCCGCCCACGGGACTCGCCGGGGTAGCCGCCGTTACAAAGAAGGCGCTCAGCGTGTCACCGTTGGTAACGCCCGCCAGGGCGCCCGTTAGGGGCGGGTTGGCGGCGCCATAAGCCCGCGTGGTTGAACCAGCGGAAACCGTCAGCGCTACCGGGGTCACGCTGAGCGCGCCGTTGATGCTGATGAGGTGGTAATTCCCCAGGCGCGCATTCGGATCGTTGATGCTGGGAACGATGTCGTAGCTACCGACCGCGCTGGAAGCCGTGGCCGCAGTGGTATAGCTGGCCGTGAGGTTATCCCCGTTTAAGACACCGACCAGCGAACCGGTCAGCGCGGGGTTGGCCGCGGCGTAAGGCCGGGTCTGGTGGTTGGCCGTTACCGTCAGGTCCGCCTGGGTCACGGTCAAGGCGCCGTTGGCGAAGCTGAAGAGATAGTTTTGGGCCGCGAGCGTCCCTACACCGGGGGTGATGGGATAACTTCCCACCACGCTGCCAAAGACGGCGGTGGCGCTGAACGACGGCGTTCCCGTCACCACGCTGGCGGTATCACCGTCCACAAACCCGGTAATGGTCGCGGTAAATGTCGGATTGGCGCTGGCATAGGCTCGCGAGAGACTGTCCGCGGTCACTACCAGCGTCGCTTTGCCCACGGTCAGCGCGCCGTTGGCGGTTACGAAGCTGTAATTGACGGCGCTGAGGGTCCCCGCAGCGGCCACAATCTCGTAGGGCCCGACCGGGCTGTTGGTCAGAGCGCTGGTGGAGAGGACCGGTTGCCCGCTGATCACGTTGGTATCCTCGCCGTTGGCGAAGCCCGTGTAGGAAGCGGTCAGCACCGGGTTGGTAGCCCCAAAGAGCCGGCTCTGGTTGTCGGCCGTCACCGTCAGCACCGCCTGGGTGACGCTGAGGGATCCATCAACCAGGTTGAGTCCATAGTTGGCGGCGGCCAGCGTGCCGAGCGCGATGTGGATCGGATAACCGCCCACAATAGAGCGAGGGTCGGCCGAGGTGGTTAGGACCGGCGTCCCGCTGAGCGCCCCGGCGTTTTCACCATTAACAAACCCGCTATAAGCGAAGGTGAGAGTGGGGTTAGCCGCGCCATAGGCGCGGGCCAGGCTGTCCGCCGTCACCCCCAAGGGCGCTCGGCCAATGGTGAGCGCGCCGAGGTTGGTGGTGATCAAGTAATTGCCCAGGCGTCCGGCGGGGTCCGTCCACACCGGCACGATGTTATAGCCGCCCACCGGGCTGCCCGCGCTGGCCGAGGTGGCGAAGGCGGCGCTGATGGCATCGCCGGCGGTGACGCCGTTAAGACTGCCGGTCAGGTAGGGATTAGACGCGCCATAGAGGCGGGACTTCGCGTCGCTGGCAACGATCAACGGCGCCGCAGAGACGGTCAAAGAGCCGGCTTGCCAGGTGAAGTTATAATTGGCGGAGGTCAGGCCCGAGGGAACGATGGGGTAGGCCCCGACGGGGCTGTTGACCAGGGCGGCAGTGGTATGGACCAAAGCGCCGCCCAGGACGCTGGAGGTTTCACCATTCACGAACCCGGTAAGCGTGGAACTGAACGTCGGATTGGCCTGGCCATAAGCGCGAGCGGCGTTGTGAGCCGCCACGGTGAGCATGGCCGGCGTGACCGTGAGCGAGCCATCCGCATACACGACGGTATAATGAGGGCCGGTTTGAGGCGAGGTCACCACAATGTCATAGATCCCCACTACCGTGTTGGTCGTTACCGGGGCGCTGTTACTGTCCACGCAACTATAGGCGAGAGCGCCGGCCAGCACGCTGCTGTCCTGGCCGTTCATGAAGCCCGAATAACTAACGCTGAAGGGGGCATTGGCGGCGCCGTAGGCGCGGGTTTGGCTAGCCACCTGGCCGACCAGGAGCGCGTTGGTCACCGTCAAATAACCGCTGGTGAGGCTGGAGCTATAGTTGCCCATCATGCCGTCGGGATCGTTGACGTTGAGCGTGATCTTGTAGGCGCCCGGTACGCTGGCTGGGGTGGCGGTCGTGCTGAAGCGCGGGGTGATGTTGTCCCCGTTGACCACGCCGGTGACCGTGGCGGTAAACGCGGGGTTGTCCTGCCCATAGGCCCGGCTAAAATTCTGTCCCACCATCGTGAGCGGGGCCTTGTTGATGGTCAGTGCGCCGTTAACGAGGGTCAGATGATAGTTGAGCGCCGCGCCACCGCTCAGCGTGATGGGGTACACATCGCAAGGCGATGCCGGCACGGCGGTCGTGGCGGCGGCGGGGGCCTGACTCAAGGCGCCGGAACCATCGCCGTTCAGGAAACCCTGATACGTGATCGTCAACGGGGGATTAGCCGCCCCATAGAGGCGAGCCTGGCTGTCCGCGGTCGCGGTTAGGGGCGCCTGGATAATGGCGAGGACGCCTTTGTTGGTCGTGACGAGATAATTGCCGAGCTTGACGCCGGGATCATTCCACACCGGGAGGATATCGTAAGCCCCCACGGAACTCACCCCGGTGGCCGCCGTGGCGTAGGTGGCCGTGAGAAGATCACCATTGACTACGCCGCCCAGAGTACCCGTGAAGGACGGGTTCACAGAACCATAAGCCCGCGCGGCGCTATCGACGCTTACCGTCAGCGGCGCGCGCTGGACCGTCAGCGCGCCATTACTGGCGACAAAGCTGTAGTTAAGAGCGCTGAGATTGCCCACTGTGACCGCAATGGCATAGGGACCGGCCGGACTGCCAGCCGTGGCGCTCGTGCTTAGATTCGGCTGCCCGCTGATGAGGTTGGCGGCGTTGGTGTCGTCATGGTTGGCAAAGCCGCTAAAGCTGAAGGTCAACGCGGGGTTGGCGGCGCCGTAGAGCCGGTTCTGGTTGTCGGCGGTGACGGTCAGGACCGCCTGCGTCACGTTCAATGTCCCGTTGCTGTAAATGAAGCTATAGTTGGGCGCGCTGAGGGTGCCGGCGCCAATCGTGATCGGGTACGCGCCCGCCTGGTTGGTAACCGTCGCGCCGGTCGTCAAGCTCGGTTGCCCGCTCACCACGCCGGCGTTCTGATTATTTACAAAGCCGCTGTACGTAGCGGTCAATAGGGGGTTGGCCGCGCCATAAGCCCGCGAGACACTGACCGCCTGCGCCACTAATGGAGCCGCCCCCACCGTCAAGACGCCCGGCGCATAGGAAAAGCTGTAGTTCGCCGCGCCGCCGCCGCTCAGGGTGATGGCATATTCACCCACCGGACTGGCTGCCACGGCTGCGGTGCTTGCCACCGGCGCGCTGGTCAGCGCCGTCGCGTTATCCCCGAGAACAAAGCCGCTGTAGCCGAAGGTGAGCGTGGGGTTGGCCGCGCCGTAGGGCCGGTTCTGGTTGTCCGCCGTCACCGTCAGGGTCGCGGGCGCGACCGTGAAGGTGAAGGAAGCGGTCGTCGTCAGGGCCGGACTCTGGCCGTCGTTGGCGGTCACTTGCACCGTATAACTACCGGCGCTGGTCGGCGTCCCGGAGAAGGCGCGCGAAGGGCTGTCGAAGGTGATCCCCGGCGGCAGGCCGGAGGCGGTATAACTCAGCGTATGCGCGTCCGTGAACGTGCCGGCGTCAAAGGCGAACGCGTAGGCGGCGCCATACGCGCCGCCCTGGTTCGGAATCGGCGCGGCGATTACGGGGGGATTATTGGCGGCGCTGACGCTGACGGAGGCGACGTTGTTGCCCTCATTCCATTCGGGAATGGCGTTATTGGCGTCCACAAAGACATAGAGCGTGAAATTGGTGAGCCCGGTGATGGGCAAAGTGGCGTCGATGGTCGCGCTCCCGCCGACGGGCAGGTTGACCGAGTAATTGGTTCCGAGTTGGGCGCCGCTGGTGAAGGGATTGCCGTTGAAAAACTGGACCAGGACGTTGTTGAAAACCTGGCTGGAGTTCAGATCGTTGGTGAAGACCGCGTGGGCGTTGATAGAAACGCCCGCCTTAGCGCTGGAAGTGGACAGGGCCGACACCGCCAGGTCGCTAGGCGCGGCATAGATATCAATGCCCGCCTTGGTGGCGTTGGTCAGACCGCCGGCGACCACCTGGAGGCCGATCTGACCGTTATAGGAAGTATTAAAAACCACGGTGGCGGTCACGCCCCGGGCCTGGCTGCCGGAGGTATCCAGCAGCGCGTCGGCGGAATCGCCGTATTTGCCGTCGCCGTTCAAGTCCCAAGCGTAGTTGGTGATCGACAGGCCGTCCGGCTGATAAGAGGCGCTACCGTCCAAGGTAATGGCGGCGCCCACCTTGGCCGCGTAAATGGCGGGCAGGCGGCTGGGCGGGATGGCCACAGCCACGGGCGGAAGCGCGGTGTTGAGCACGTTGATGGCGAGCGTGGCCGTCGCGTAGTTGGCCGGCGAGGCATTGTCCATCACGCGCAATGTAACCGTGTGCGCGCCCACGCTGTTCCAACCCGGGTTAACGGCGGCGACCTTCCCGGTGGCGGCGGCGGTCGGCGGCTGGCTCCAATCCACGCTGCCACTGAGGTCGAAATACCACAGGTATTGCACGATCGACAGGTTCGGGTCGCTATGATACGAACCGCTGCCGTCCAGGTTGAAGGCGCCAGGATGAAGCGACGACTGGTCGGGGATCGCCGCGACCACGGCCACGGGCAGCGGCTTGGTCACCGACTTGGTCAGCACCAACACGCCGCAGGCGGTCGTCATGTTCTTATTCTGGCTGCTGCTGCTGATGTAGCCGTTCGCCGAGGTCCAGGAACCGTTGGCGTGTTGCCCAAAGGCGGAATTACTGATGTCCCGTCCGCCCGGATTCACTTTGGCCCCGACCAGGCTGAGATCTCCCAACAGCCAGCCCGACATGTCTTGGTACCAATCATGAGCGCCGTCGGGGGCCTGGAGGGTCGTGACGCTCTGAAGTTGCAGCCCTTTCTTGACGCCATACATGGCGTAAAAATCCCCCGCCCAACCCGGATCCGGACCGTCGTTCCAGTGGAACCCAAGGAACTGCAAACCGCTGTCAACATTCGCGTCGCCGAGGAATTTGTTACCCAGGGTGTAAGCGGCCAACATGCCGCCGGTCTTGCCATCGTTCTCCCAATCCCCGGCGCCGCTATAGCCGCACCCGCCGTCGCTGCCTTGCAGGACGTTTTCGAAGTTAGACATGGACCCGGCCACCACGCTGGCCTTGAGGGGATAGCCCCAGCGTTCCGAGGCGGCCAACATCACGATATTGGGCCACTGATGAGTCGAGCCGTCGGCGCCGGAAACGTCTTGATTCGGGTCCACCGAGTAATGCCAGCCTCCGTCCGAGTGCTGCGCGGCGTAGATGGAGTCGATCATGTCCTGGACAAAGTGATAATAAGTCATTCCCGCGAAAGGCCCGACGCCGGCGGGGATGGTGGCGGCTTTCGCCGCGTTCGTTGAGGTAAAGGCCATGATGACCGCGTCGGCGGTCAGGCAAGACGGGTAGGTCGAGCCGTTGACGAGGCAGATCCCCAGGCCGTCGCCGCTGCAATCCGCCGCGGGGTAGGAGGCCAGACTTGTGGAATAAGCCTGGGAGACCAGGCAGTTGAGCCCCTTTTGCACGGTTTCGGCGTAGATGTCCTGCTGGTAGTCATTCCCCGGCAAGTGGCCGTTTTCCTCGAAGGCCAGCAGGCAGAAAGCGGTGGTGCCCAGGCCGGCCTCGGAAGTGCCGTCCATCCAGCACAGGGAATTGGCATCCAAGATTGTGGGGTGCTGGTAAAGGTACAACTTAGCTCTCTCAATGGCCATATTAACGCGCTGGGCGGCGGTAGGAGAGCCGATGACGCGAATGACGGCTTGCGCCGTGAGGTTGGAACCGCTGAGCATATCGGTCGCGCTCAAGGTGACCGTCTTGGAACCGGACGAGGCGTAGGCATGGGTCGCGCCCATGTAAAACGCCGCCTGGGCCCCATCCACCAGGCCGCTGACCGACTGGCCATCGCCAAAATCCACCGTGTAACTAAAGTCTCCGCCGGCGGCGGCCATGCCCCCCCAGACGCGGCCCCAAACCTCGATCGGTTGGTTCAAGGTCGCGTTGGCGAAAGTGGATTGCTGGGCGTAGCTGGGCATCATGCTGATGAAGAGAGGTTGGTCCTGGCTCAGCGCGCTCGGGTCGAGCACGGTCACCGCGCGCGTCACGGATCTGGTGTGACCGCTGCCGTCATCGCCCGTGTAGGTGAGCGTGTAGGTCCCCGGAACATCGGCACTCACCACCCCGTTGGTGGTGACCGCCACGGGATTGCCATTTCTGTCCACCGCCACCGCGCCTGGGTCAACCAAGGCTTGGTGTTGCAACAGCGTCATCGGGTTCGGCCCCTCCAGGTTCATGGTAACGTATGGCTTCGTTGACCGTGTGTACGAAAAGCCGCCCTGCGCTCCTCCCCCACCCCAATTATACTCCGTCCAGGCGGTAAACTGCAGGTCGATGTAGATATCGTCCGTGATCAGATGGAGAACCAGTGGCTGGTAGAGCATGTAACCCGGGTCGTTCAAGTAAGGAAGGTAGGTGAAAGACAGATCGGCATAGTCGGCGGCGGCCCCGAAAGCCCATTCAGTGTCCCAGGGACTGTACCAGCTATTAAAATCAAATCCGGTCTCGAGCACGGCGTTGAAGACGCTGTAGTCATTAGGGCCGCGCGTCAGCCACACGTTCGGCGTGATTTGATCCTGGTTGGCGGCAAGGGTTGAGTCGGCATTGTCGGCTACGCTGAACGTGGTGGATGCCCCATCCCAAACCGTCGCCGTCCTGGCCGGGACGGCGCTCAAGAGAACGCAGGCGCAGATGAGCGGGAGAACGCGCCAGAGGGTTTTGACGAGCGAGAGCGATGGGATGGGTTTCATACGCTTGTTTTTCTGTTCAGTGAGTTGCATGGGGGACGGGAACGCGGCAAAAGGGGTGAGCGCGCAACCTCATTTTTCGGACGGGGAGCGCTTGAGGCGAAACGTAACTCGGACAGGGCTGTTCAGCGCCGGCAGGCTGTTGGTGTTGGGCGCCCAGATGCGATCGTTGTCGCGGCCCGCGCCGGAGTTGTTGACGAGAGCCACCGGGTCGGTGACGAGCGAAACCATCGATCCCTCGCGTTGCGCCAGGAACTTGCCGTCCCACACCGCCGAACCGGTATAGACCCAAGCCCCGTCGGGCATGGCTGATTTCAGCTCCTGGTTGTACAAGAGCGACTCCGCCGGGACGCGGACATCCTTGCCATCCTGGCGCCAGCTTACCTCGATTGCGAGACGGTCGCCCGGAATCGCCGCGCTTGAGGGATTCTTGAGCTGGGTGGGGGGGGCGGCGTTCAGCCGATTGGTGCCGGTATTGACCACATCCAGCAGCAGCATGGCGACATGGACCTGCATGGGCGGGACCTCCGTTCGCAGCAAGCTCTCGTGTTTCTTACCGTAAGCAGTCACCAGAAAGTATTCCAGCGGCCCGTTGTTCATATTCAATACAGCGGGAAAAGAGACGGAACGATCCGTCTTGTCCAGGCGGACCCCGCCGATTTGAAACACCCCCGGAGACACCATGGTCAGCGGCAGGCGTCCCGCCGCGTTCGTCGAGCTATCCACTGGTCGGCGAGGGACGGTAGGCGGCGGCTTGGGGAGAGACGTGGCGGTGGGCGGCGGCGCGCCGATCGTCGAAGCCGCCGGGTCCGCGGCGGACCCCGCCGGCGCGGCAGCCAGCAGGCAACCCACGACGAGGGCGGCCAATGAAGTGGCGATCGATTCGCGAAACGGGAACTGGTTGGCCGGTTGAATTAGGCGCATAGTTATAGGGGGACAATCGGACAGAATCGCGGCGGGCTGAAGTGGATAAAATGTCTTAATTAAGGCATGCCCAATGCCTCTCTCGGGAAGAAAAGGACCAGGTTGGGCACGTTGTAATACGTTGTATGTCAGGTCATTACGACGTATTTATTTAGATAATGGAAAGGTGTTCGGCCACCGGCTTTACCTTAATTAAGGCATTTTTCCGCTCGCCTAGCCGGCGGCGGATCGTATGATTCGGGTGGAGTGCGAATGGACATTAAGGTCTTAAGAGTGGTTATTGTCGAGGACACGCAGATGCTGTCCAACTTGCTGGCCGGCTGGATGAATACCCAGGCCGAGTTGGAAGTGGCGGGCTGCGCCCCGACGGTCCAGGCGGGCTGGGACCTGTGCGTGGCGACAAAACCAGATGTGGTGTTGCTGGATATTGAATTGCCGGACGGCAGCGGCCTAGATTTGGGCGAGCGGCTGCTGGCGCGCTTTCCCCATATTCGACTGCTGGCGGTTTCGGGTTGCATTAGCCCGTACGCCGTTTGGCGGGTTTGCCAGAGCGGCGTCCATGGCTTCGTGGAAAAAACTAATTACCTCGACGAACTGAAGCGCGCCATCGAGACGATTGCCGCCGACGGCCTCTACTTCAGCCCGTTATTCACCAAGGTCAAGGATCAATGCCTGACACAGCCGGACGCCTTCCAAAAGATCCTCAGTGAACGGGAGCAGGAAGTGTTGAAGTGCGTGGTGGCCGGAGTGGACGACCAGTGGATTGCGGACCGACTGCAAATCTCGATTGCCACGGTGGCTTCGCACCGCAAGCACATACGCCAGAAGCTCGCCCTCCATAACGATCGCGATCTGATTGGTTACGCCCGCCGCTGGGGACTACTCGCTCAATCGGAAACCCAGAATTCTCCCCATGCCACCGCCAGCGGCGGCGGTTAGCGCCGTTGTCTCCTTCGTCGTGAGGCTGGCGCTCGAGAGTTTGAAGCGAACGGGCACTTCAAGCTGTGAGGTCACGGCGACGCCCCCTCGGCGGGCAGGCGCAAAGCGCCAATCCCGCAGCGCCTTCACCGCCGCCTCGTCCAGCGCCTGAAAGGTGGAGCTTTGAAGCACCTGAATCCGTTCCGGGACGCCCGCCCGGCTTAGCTCGACGCCCAAGACCACCAACCCCTCTTCTTTGCGTCTGCGGGCGGCGGCGGGATACTTCGGTTTGGGATTGAATTTATAAGCGGCGGGAACGCCTCCCCATGAACCCCCGGTTTGATTCGCGACCGGGAACATCCTCCCCATGAAGCTCCTGATCGATTGGAGTCCGGGAGCCTCCTCACCCCAGCCCTCTCCTCCAAAGGAGGCGAGGGAGAAGCCGCCGGCGCCGTTGAAGTTCGGGGGCTCGAAGCGCAAGCTTTCGCCTTGGGGAGTTCTCACCCCAGCCCTCTCCTCCAAAGGAGGCGAGGGAGAAGCCGCCAGCGCCGTTGGAGTTCCGGGGCGCGAAGCGCGAGGTTCCGCCTTCGGAGATTCTCCCTCCGCCGACGCGGCATGGCCCGAGGCAAGCGCTCCCCGGCCGGTTTGAATCACTCCGGTTTCGGATTCCGCCAGGTCCCAGAGCATCGCCAGCCCCACCTCCAACGCCTGGCTTTTCTCTTCCCGCGGGAGCGGCGCAGCTTCGGCGCGCGAGTAAGGAAGGGCCGCTGGCGGTAGGAAAGGAGGCTGGGGCGGCGCCGGGGACGGCCGCGTGGCGGGCAATTCGACCACCTCAGTCGCCATTGCCGGGGGAGGATTTACTAGCATCGGTTCGGGTTCGGACACGAACTCGATCGCCAAGGCCGGTGTTTGCGCGAGGGGCGCCCGATTGAGGCTGGCGGCCTGTCGGAACGAGAAAACCGCCGCCGCGATGCCCCCATGGATCAAAACCGACAGGCAAAGAGCCAGGGGAAGCGGAGTGACCTTCATCGGGGTTCGGCTGCGGCTTTTACTGCGTTCGCACCGAAACGGGTTGATAGTGGCGCTTGGTTCCTGTGCCAAAATCGATGCCCAAAACGACGAACGCCTCCACCGTCGGGGAATCATGCGTGCAGCCAATGAGCGGCGCCACGTCGAGGTGCGACCAGGAGGTGATTCGCCACTGCAGGCTCGGCCCGATGAGGAATTCATTCTGGGCCGGGCTGCCTGTGGCCTTTTCATGGAAATACTCCATCTCCACGCCCACGCCAAGTTTCTCGTCGATTAACGTGTAACTGACGCCCTGGCTGATGGCGAGTTCCGTGTTGTCCGTGCCGCTCAATTCCTGCTCGCAGGCGAAATTGAGGCCCCAATGCCAGCGCGGAGACAGATCCGTCCCCAGCAGGAGTTTGCCCTCCAGGGTGTTGGGATCGTGATCATGCTGGGCGTACTCAAGATACAACGTCGGGTTGAGCGGGATCTTTCCCCAATCCGCCAGCGCATAACGGACCTCGACCGAGAACTCATCCTGTTGGGCGTGGCGATCCTGGTCCACGGACCAGGTTTCGTAAAGATCCACTTGGAAACGATGCGGCAGACCGATTTCGAACTCCTCCTGCATCCGCGTTTGGTCCGTGCCGCCGCGGAAATGTTGGAATCGCACCCATTGCTCGAAACCGGTATCCCAGGGCGTTTGTTGCAGGTAAACCCGCGTACCTGGAAACCGCCGCTCGGTGGTCCATTCCGGCTGCGCGTAATCGCCGATGAACTGCTCCTCGCGCAGCCACCCCGGCCGCGTATCCGGCGCTGGCTCGCCCGTCACCACCACCTCCGGCATCCTGGTCGGCGGGGGGGGCGCCGCCTCGGGCGGATTCACGGGTTGACCCGACAGGGAGGCGGCGAAGCGGACCATGGTTGAGATCGCCAACAAACATATTAGCCTGAATTTTAATCTACTATGCTGCATAATTTAACGACTCTACTGTTTCACCGTCGGGCTTCGCAAGGCCCTTTCTGGGAAGAGACTTTTGGCCAATCACTCACTCCGCTACGCGCCGCCGCCCCATCTGGGTCTCCGCCCGCGCTTGCTGACCCTCTGCAAGCGGATGCAAAAGACTATTTGGGAGATATTCGGACCGATCCGAGGAACTTGAAGGGCAAAAAATACCCTTTTAAAGGCATCCTCGCCACTCAGCGGGGTGGGCGGGAGCGGCGGGCGGCGGCGCAGTGAACGCGGCTTTCGGAAGCGACCGCGGGATTATTCCCGCTGTAAACACTGCTTGACCACCGTGGTCAACACCGCGACATCGCATGGTTTGGGCAGATAGATGAGGGAAGAGCCGGCGATCCGGCTCAGGTTCACCTGGTCGGCATTGTAGCCGCTGGTGATGATGGCCTTGACGCCGGGCTTGTCCGCTAAGACGGTTTGCGCCAACTGTAGTCCGGTCAGGCTGCCGGGCATCACCATGTCGGTATAGAGCAGGTCGATTTCCTCGCGGCGGGCTTCCCAAAGGTCCAAGGCTTCCTTGCCCGTCGCCGCTTCCAAGACCGCGTAGCCCATGCGAACGAACAGCATGCGGGTGGCCTTGCGCAACGTCGCATCGTCCTCCGCGACCAGAATGGCGCCCTTGCCATGCGCCAGCGCTCGCCGTTCGGGCGCGGGCGCGGCGGGGACCGGTTGAGAACAGGCGGGCAGGTAAACCCGAACCGTGGTGCCTTTTGCGACGCGGCTTTCGACTTCCACCCAGCCCCGATGTTGCTGGACGATGCCGCGAACAGCAGCCAAGCCCAACCCCGCGCCTTGCCCCACTTCCTTCGTGGTGAAAAACGGCTCGAAGAGGTTCCGCATCGTTCGCTCGTCCATGCCGCAGCCGGTGTCGGCGACCGACAAACGCACATACCGCCCGGGTTGGGCCTCGGCATGGGCCCGCGCCCGCTCGGCGTCCACCTCGACCTCGTCCAGACCCAGCCGCACCCGTCCGCCCGTTTTCAGGGCCTCCCGCGCATTGAGGCACAAGTCGATCAGGATCCGCTCCAATAGACCCTGGTCGGCGTTCACTGGCGGCAAGGATCCCGCGCAGGATAATTCCAAGGTGACGTTTTCCCCCAAGAGACGCCCCAGCATGCTGGACTGGCGCGAAACGGCGGCCGCCAGGTCCACAGGCTGGAGTTGCATTACCGACTGTCGGCTCAGGGCGAGCAACTGTTTGATGAGCTCGGCGGCTTGCCGGGAGAGCTGCGCCAATTCGCCCAATAAGCTCCGCGCCTCGCCCTCCGGGCTGCTCATTTGGACCAGGTTGAGGTTCAGCATCATGGCGGCCAGGATATTGTTGAACTGGTGGGCAATGCCGCCTGCCAGATGGCCAATCGCTTCCAACTTCCGCGCTTCGCCCTCGCGCAACGTCTCCTCGGCCAGTTTTCTCTGGGTGATGTCGGCGAAAGAGGCGACGGCCGCGTAAGGGCGGTTTTCGCCGCCCTTGAACATCGGCTCGGTATTGATTTCAATCCATTTGCGGGACCCGTCCGGAAGATTCAGTCCCATCACGACGTCCCGGCAGGCCTGGCCGGTACGGAGGGTGACCATGATCGGGTGCTCCTCGCCGGGGAAGGCGCCCCCGTCCTCGTGCGCGGCTTGCCAGCAGGGGTCTATGGACTTGCGCCCCATGATCTGATCGCGGCTCAAGCCGAGGATCTTCTCCGCGCTCGGGTTACAATCGATAATAACTCCGTCGGCGGCTTGGACGACGACACCCTCCGCCATGGAAGCAAGGATCGATCGTTGCCGCTCTTCATTGGCCTTGAGCGTGTCGGTGAACCGCCGCTGTTCGGTGATAGCGATGTCGTGGAGGTTGGCGGAGCGGGCCGTCGCCGCTTCCTCCTTCGCCCGCGCGTCCCGCAACTCCTCGTTCTGCATCTCCAATTCGATCTGGTGGACTTGGAGTTCGTGCAGGAGTTGGTGAATATCGGGCTCGGAAGGCGCCGCTTCGGGGAACGGCGCCCGGCTTCGCAGGCGCTCCTGCGCGCGGCGGCGCAAATCAAGTTCATCGGTTGGCTTATTTGGCCTCATGTTTTTCCATTCTCATCCGTCTTATGCGGGGCGCGGGGAGGCGGGCCTTTTGGGGCGAGGAAGCTCCCACCGGGGGAAAACAGGAGAGCCGGGTTAAGAACGCAGGTCCAGGAAGCGCGGCTGGTAGCAATGCCGCAGGTCTGTTTCGTGATCCCATAACCACACGAAATGCTAAGCCCACGACCGCAGCATAATCATTAGCGGGACTTGATGCAAGCACCAATTGCAATTTGTTCTTTACCGGATCCAAGCAACGGTCGTCGACGTCGGAGACGGCGGTTTTGATCCTGTGGTTGGGGCGAAAATATCAGCGCCAGCGGTCCCGCCCCTCGGGTTCGCTATCTTCAGATGAGCGGGTTATAACCCATTATGGCGCACTAGCTTATGATTACGATTCAGGGGCGCTCTCGCCACGCGTTCATCCTGGCGATGGAAGTGGACCCGGGAGCGGGTTTGGTCTGTCAGGGAGGGCCTTACAGTCGATGTTGGGTTTTTTCATCTTTGTTTGCCTCTATAAGTAGGCATTCTCTCTCTGGGAAAGCTATGGCGAAGACGTTGATCAGACACAAAATTACTCATGCCTTTTTTAGTCAGGGCCAATGGGTTGAGGATGTTCGCCAAGCCCAGGAATTCAAGGATTACAACCAAGTGTTCGCCGCGGAAGCGAAATATAAACTTCGGGATGTTGAAATCTATCGCCTTTACAAGGAAATCCCCGACCCCTTTCTCGATTGGACGATTCCCTTGTCTTGAGAAAGGCTACGGGCCGGCGCCGCTTTCGAGCTTGTAGCCAACGCCGTGGACGGTGAGGAGCCAGCGGGGGGTCTCGGGGTCGCGTTCAATCTTGGCGCGCAGGCTGGCGATGTGATTATCCACCGTGCGGGTGGTGGGAAAGGCGGTATAGCCCCAGACGACATCCAGGAAACGATCGCGTGAAATCGGAACGCCGGGAGTTTCCGCCAGCAGCCGGAGCATGGCGAATTCCTTGGACGTGAAGCGCAGCGGTTTGCCGCCGCTACGGGCCGTCTGCCGAGCCAAGTCGATTTCCACGGCGCCGAAGCGGAGGCGGGCGGGGACGCGTGTCTGGCGTTGGGCCCGCCGGAGCAACGCCCGGACGCGCGCCAGCAACTCTTCGGTGCTGAACGGCTTGACCAGGTAATCATCCGCCCCGGCGTCCAATCCAACGACGCGATCCTCGGTCTGGCCTTTGGCGGTAAGCATGAGGATAGCCGCCGTGCAGGAAAGCCGGCGCAACTCGGCGCAGACCGCGAACCCGTCAAGTTTGGGCATCATGATGTCCAGGAGGATGAGGCCGGGTTTTTCTTCGAGAGCGCGTTGGAGCCCAATTTCGCCGTCCGCCGCCGTCAAGACGCGATAGCCTTCGGCGGATAGCACATCCTCCAGGGCGGTGCGCATCGGGAGTTCGTCTTCGATGATCAAAATTCGTTCCATGAAATTCTCTCTAGAGGGCGGTGCGGGGCGTTTGCGGGCCGGGCAAGGGCAAATCGATGGTGAAACGGCTGCCTTGTCCCGGGGCGCTTCGGACCCGCACCGTTCCGCCGTGGGCTTCGACGAGGTGTTTGACGATGCTCAAACCGATGCCCACCCCTTGGGTTTCGCGCCGCAACTCCGCGCCGCGCCGGTAAAAGCGTTCGAAGATCTTCCCGTGCTCCTCGGCCGGGATGCCGTCGCCTTGATCTTCCACCCACAGGCGGACCCGCGAGGGGGCGAGCGGCGCTCGCCCGGCCTCGTCGCCGCCTGGCGTCTCCAATCCCACCGTGACCGTTGCGCCCTGGGGGGAATGTTTCATCGCGTTGTCGATCAGGTTCACCAGCGCCTGTTGGATGGCCTTGCCGTCCACGACTGGCTGCGCGCTCAGGATCGAGACCTGCGAGTCTCGGATCGCGAGCGACACGGTGATCTGGCGTTGGTCGGCATAGGTTTGCATGAGTTGCACGGTTTGACGCGCCAGCGCCACCAGGTCGGTCGGCTCGAAATCGTATTGTTTGCGCCCTTGCTCGATGCGGGAAAAATCGAGCACGTTTTCGATGAGCGAGGAAAGCCGGCGGCATTCCTGGCCGATGAACCGGGAGTAATCGCGCTGCTTGCGTTCGTCGGCGATCTTGCCTCGTTCCAGGCTCTCGGCCATGAGCCGCACCGAGGCGATGGGGGCGCGCAATTCATGGGAGACGCTCGAGACGAAGTTGCTCTTGAGTTCATTGAGCCGCAGTTGGCGGCAAAAGGCGCGGCGGGCGGCGACCAATCCCGCCAACGCCGCCAGGAAGGAGACCCCAAGCGCGCTGCCGTAAAGCAGCGTGCGCTGGCGTTGCTGCGCGAAGAGCCGAGCCGGATCGATCAGGCTCAGGCGAAGGGTTAGCCGCGGTTGGCTGGGAAGAAACGCGAGATCCTGGTCTGGAAAAGTCACAGAGGGCGCGTTCACGTTCCCATTGGGCCGTTGACCGAGTGTCCCGCGAAGGAGGCCGTCGGAGCCCGGATCGCGCGCCAGGGCGGCGGGTTGCCTTAGCGCCTCGCGCGTTTCGGCCAGAGTATGGTCGGAGTCGCAGCGAGCCTCACCGTCCACGCGTTCACCCTCGAGGTCGATGGTCAAGCGGAGGTAATCCGGCAGCGTAAACCTCATCTCCTTCGCCGCCGCGGCAAAGCAATCCTGGATCGCGATCCGGGGATAAAACCGAGCGTCCACCACCTCGACTCCACTGGCAACCGGGCTTGCCTGGCCGTAGCTATCCAGGACCATGTGGGACGGATTCACCACGCAAAACCAGCGATCGTCCCCCGTTGAGAGCCAGCAGTTGGTGGGGGCCAGTCCCGGCCAATGGCCGTTCTCGCGCAGCGCCTTGCCAAGTTCGCGCAATCTCTCCTCAATCGCCCATTGCGTCGCCAGGGCTTCCAGCCATTCTTTGATATTGGGGACTTTGGCGGCAAGGAGACGCGCTTGGTCGAGCAGCCTGGGGGTCAGCAGGCTGGGCGCGTGGCGGGTTTGATTGCGAAGCGCGTTCGCGAAGGGAAGGTACTGTCCCGCCTGGGTTGCCAGGCTTAGCGCGCGGGCGGTGGCCAGGCTTGCCAACGCCAGGCCCGATTCCCCGGCCGCGCCGGGATGGAGCTCGGCAAAGACCAACAGCGCGCTCGCGGTTTCCATGGACGACGCCTGATTCGTTCCCTCCGCCAGATCAAGGAACTCGACGTTCGCCCGGGCTTCCTCCGGCGGGTCGGTTTGAAGAAAGCGTTGGGCCGCGGCTTCGCGCTCGCCGGCGTCGGCGTCGGAAGCCTGAATCCGGCGGAACGCCTGCCAGGCCGCGCGCTGCTCGGCATTGAACTCCAGGAGCCACTGTGGCGGCCGGGGCGGCGACTCATAGCCGGGCGGCCACGGGAGCGCGCCGTCCGCGGTGAACAGCAGCCGGTTGGGCAGGGCGTCTTCGGCGGCGAGGTTTGGAAATGCGGAATCCCAATTTGTGAACCACTCCTGAAACCAGGCTCGCGGTTCGACGCTCCGCGCCAGATAAGAGCGCGTCGCGCGCAAGGTCATTCGGGTGGAAGACGAATGCTCCAGGCGATGGCCCTGGAGTTCCGCCCATTCGTTGGCCGCGAGATCGAATCGAGCCAGGTTGACGGCAAATCTCTGGGCCAATCCGGGGGCGATTTGATCCAGCAATTCCCGGGCGCGCTGCTCCGCCTCGCGCTCGACCGCGGCTTTGTCCCGGAGGATAGCGCTCCATCCCAGGACCGTCATCACCACCACCGGCAACAGGATCAGCGCCCCTTGCCAGAAGAAAGACGGCGCTCGTTGGGCGCCCGGTGTTGATTTGTGGCTCATCGATTGGACGCGAGCTTACGCGGTCCAAGCAAAGCCGTTTGTCACGGATTTGTAAAATCGAAACGCGGGGGGGGGGGGCGTACCGCCGATCACCCCAGCGAGATCAGCGCCCGCCCCGGTGAAATTGGGCGTCGGCGAAGTTCATGAACACCGTCCAGTCGTCGGCGGTCATGGAGTGGTTGCCTTCGCGGATGTAATAGCCCAAGCGGTTGCCTACGAGCTGGCGCTCGGGGGGCATTTGGGTGGCGGAGAGACCTTCGACGCCGAGGAGGCGGTAGACCGGGGCGGCCGCGCGAGCCATTTCGAATTGACCGGCGGGGTTGGCCCATTGGTCGCCCTGCGCGGCGGACAGGAGCACGGCGCGCGGAGCGCAGAGGGCGACCAGGCAATGCTGGTCAAAGGGCAGTCGTTCCGGCGCGTCGTTGAATTGCTTGAAAGCGCCATTGAACCAATGCGCGAAATGCGAGTTGATGATGGCGAGGGTTTCATGGGCGCGGGCCGACGGGGCCGAGGGGTCGTTCTTGACGCGGCTGGGGGCGGAGCCGCCGCAGCCCGCCTGATGAGGGAACGCGATGGCGATGCGTTCGTCGAAAGCCGCCGCCAGCAACGCGGTCTTGCCGTTGCGCGAATGGCCCAGGGCGGCGATGCGATGCGCGTCCAAGTCGCGATCCGTCACCAGGTAATCCACGCAGCGCTCAAAGCCCCAGGCCCAGGCGGCGATCGTGCCGCGATCGGCCGCCGGGTTTTTTGCCGGGTCGCCCCCGGCCAGCCAGGCATAGAGCCCCGTGCTGGCATCGGCGCGGTCCGAATCGACGTCACCGCTGTAGAAAGCCGCGAGGGCGTAGCCGCGGCGGACGATGTCGGCCAACGGCCAATCGGCGGATTGAAAGCCGCGGGCGGCCTCGGTGGTGGCGTTGTTGACGCAACCACGGACGCCGTTGGCCATCCAGCTATGGGCCAGGGGCACCCGCGTGTCGGCGGTCAGGGCCTGATTGCCGCAGAAATCCATGGCCAGGAAGACCGGAGCCGGCGCCGGTCGGTGGTTGGGAATGACCACCATCAGGTCGATGCGCGGGGCCAGGGGTTCGGGGCCGGTCTGAATGCTGACGATCTTGAGCGTGGCGTCGCCTCCGAGGAAATCCGGATAAACGGCCTCGACCCTGATTTGCATCTGGGAGGGTTTCGGCGGGATCGCGCCATACATGTAGTGCTCGAAGAGGGCTTTGAGTTCGGGTCGCCGCTCGCGGTTCCATTGCGCGGCGGAGGTGACGGGCCGGCCATCGAGCATCACCAAGGGGTCGGGCAAGTTCGGCTGCGGCGCCAGAGTCGCGAAGTCCGAAAACGAGCGAGTCGTAGGGGCGGCGGCGCAACCCGCAAGAAGGACGGCGAGCAGGAAGCTGGCAACCATGAGCACGGGGCGTATTTGCATGGTGGACAGGATGGGCCAACCGGGCCGCACGGCAAGCGCGAAGTCAGCGATTCTTCCTATGATGAAGCGGGGCGGGCCAGAGGCCCCTCGAACTGGCAGAAGGGAGGTCTGCCCCGCGGTAGTCGTCTAAAACAAGGGAGGAGCGAAGCTGAGCCCTCCACCAGACAGGGGGCGGAATACAGGGCTGGGATTACCGGCTCCTTCGCATTTAGGGACGCCACTCCGTGGCGGCAGAACCCTATCCTGCGTCAAGGGAGACTCTTGGCCTTACCGCCGACCGCGCACCGGACCATAAAAGTAGCCGCCGCGCACTCGGGCGCCGCGGACGCGGGAGACGCCGCCGACGGGTTGGCCGGGTTTGCCTTCTTCGAATAGCGCGGTATAGCGGTAGTCGAAATTCTCCAATTTCACGCGGGGAATCTTCTGGGAGATGAAGCGTTCGATGGCGTTCACGTGGCGAACGTCCTCGGCGACCATCAGCGTGTACGCATCGCCTTTGGCCTCCATGCGACCGGTGCGGCCGATGCGGTGGATGTAGTCCTCCGGGTGTTGGGGGACGTCGTAATTGACCACGTGGCTGACGTCGGCGATATCCAACCCGCGCGCCGCAATGTCGGTGGCCACGAGCACCTCGTAGCGGCCGCCGCGGAAACCCTCGAGGGCTTGCTCCCGCTCTTTCTGCGTGCGGTTGGAATGGAGCACCGCCACGGCGTGATTGTGGCGTTTGAGCAGCGTCGCGGCGCGGTCGGCGCCATATTTCGTCCGGCAAAAGATGATCACCGAGTCGTAGTTGACGCGGTTAAGCAACTCGAGCAGCAAGTCCGCCTTTTGAGCGTCCGAGACCGGATAGATCACGTGCTTGACGCTGTCCTTGGGCGAGCGTCGCAGGCCAATCTCGACCGTCTGCGGGTCGCGCATGGCCCAGGTGATGAGCGTCTCGATTTCGGGGGGGATGGTGGCGGAAAAGAGCGAGGTGTGCCGTTGCCGGGGGCAGTGGTCCAATATTTTCCTCACGTCGGGCAGGAATCCCATGTCGAGCATGCGGTCGGCCTCGTCCATGACAAGAAACTGAATGCGGTCCAGGTGGCAGATGCCTTGGCGAAGGTGGTCGAGCAACCGTCCGGGCGTGGCCACGATGATGTCGACCCCGTTTTCCAAGGCGTCGCGCTGTCGGCCATAGCCGACGCCGCCGAAGATAACGACGGTTCGCAAGTCGGTATAGCGGGCGAAATCGCGGATCGCGGTTTCAACCTGGGCGGCCAGCTCGCGGGTCGGCTCCAGGATGAGCACGCGCGGTTGCGATTGATGGCGGCCCAGGCGCGAGAGAATGGGAAGCGCGAAGGCTGCGGTCTTGCCGGTTCCTGTTTGCGCGCTGCCGATCACATCCCGGCCCGACAGAATCAACGGAATCGCCCGAAGCTGAATCGGGGTCGGCTCGATATAGCCCATGGCCCTGACTCCATCGACCATGTCGCCGGAAAGGCCTAATTTAGTAAATGGCACGACAGTATATTAGCAGCAAGCGGTCGCCAGGCAAAGCACATTAGCTCGCCGCGTCCTGCGCCGTCGGCGGCGGACTTTCGGGGGCGGGCACCGACGCGGGCGCGGATTCCGGCGCCACCGCCGCCGGCTCGACTGCGGGCGCTGGCGGGGGCGGCGCGGCGGCGGCTTCCTGGGCGGCGGGAACCGTCTCCACAGCCACTTCGACCACCGCTGAGGGTTCGACCGGCGCCGGGGCGAGAGCGGTCTCGGCTGCTGGCGCCGCCGCTCCCGTCACTTCTCCGGCCACCGGGGCTTCCACCACGACGGCGGCTTGCTTCTGCGACGGCTTGGGTTCGGGTTTGGGCGGTTTGGGTAACGGCTTCTTGGCGGTCTCGAGGATGCCATTGGCGAACTCGATGACGTGTCCCTGGTGGATCAGCCAGTGTAAATCCGCAATGACCAAGGTCTGTTCCGGGGTCGCCTGGCTGACTTCGGGCGCTGGCGTCGGCGCGGGAGCGGGCGGAGTCGCTGGTTGAGCGGCAGTTGAGACTTCGCCGGCCGCCGCCGGAGGCGCGGGAGCAGGCGTGGGCACGGGGATCGGAACCGGCGCGCGGAGCGGAGTGGGGGCCAAGGCTTCCACCAAGTCCCGCCGGGTGCATCGCTGATGCACGTTGATGAACTCGACAATTTGCTTGATGCCCTCGGAAACCGGGGCGGCCGCCAGGTCCAGGTAATGCGGCCGGGCGATGCAAACGTGGGTAATGGACTTATTGACCTTGAAGAACTGGAGGCCATGGCCGGCGAACTGCTGGCTGAGAACCGTGGCGATCTGCAACGGGAATCGGCGCTGGTCTTCCCAGACGCTGCGCACCAGACGGACCAACTCCGAACTACGCAGCGCGCGGGCGGCGGCGCCATTCAGGGTGTAAGTCTCGACGGTCTTAATGATGTTCTCTTTGTGCGTCTCGCGGAAGTGCTTCTCGACCGCCTCCATGCTGCCCAAGCGCAACGGCTCCGGCAGATTCAGGCAGATATATTCCGTGCGCCAGCTCTGATCATCGATCCACTTCTTGACCACTTCCTCATCGCGCACAATCCGAACCCTGGCCTTGTAAGCGTCGAAAGGCATCCGGGAAAATCGGTCCGTGTGGAGTTTGCGCAATTGGTTCTGGTAATCGTGGTGGTTGGGCGGGCCCAGGATGACACCGCTCATGCCGCATTGGGCGACAAAAGTGTATTTGCCCTTGGGCGGTTCGGTCGCGGTGCGTTCGGCCTGGTAAAAGGTGGCGAAGTGCTTTCGCAAGATGTGCGCGACCGCCTCGTCCTCGGAGAGCCACAGCGTGTCGTCCAGGGCGCAGACCAGCAGCGGTTGGATCGGCTTGCCTTCGGCATTCTTATTGACGCTGAACACCACGTTGTGACGCTCCGGCTTTTGGAGGATCATCTGGGCGATGTCGAACAGCGGGTAGGCCCGGCCGGTCATCTTGATCTGCCGCGCCAGGGACTCAACTCCCTTGTCATCGGGGATGAGCGCCAAAGAGATCTCCGGCAAAGGGGCGGGCGGTTCGCGGCGTTGCAAGGGCTCCCGCGGCTCGTTGCGACGGCCAAAAGAGCGATCGCCACCGGGACGATCGCCGCCAGGCCGGCCGCGTCCTCCGTCGGGGCGTGGTCCGCCGCCGAAGCCTTCGCTCCGGCCGCGGTTGTCGCCTCCACCCGGGCGACGATCGTCGCGCCGCGCGCCGGGGGGCGCATCGCGCCGTGGCGGTCTTGGCCCGCGCCGGTCACCCCGGCGGTCGGACCGCTCTACTTCGCCCTCGTAGTGGGCGTACTTGGTGGAGGAGGGCTCTTGTGCCCAAGCGGGCAGGAAGAGCTTTTCCAGATCTAATTCGTTATCAGGTAATGTGCTCATTACGTTACGTCAGGCGCAATCAGCGGCGCGCCTTGAATATGCCGATTAGCCAGCATGGAGTGAAGGCGGCCGGATTGCAAGCCCGGTCTCAACTTAAATACTCTGGCATGGTTGCGCCCCCCTTAGGCTTTACCTGCGAGGCGGGCGCGGGCATCCTGCGACCGCTATTTGTATGACGACCAAAGTGCCGCTGACTGAGTTGAACGACCGGATGAAGCGTTTCCGCGCCCGGATGGACGCCGACGATCCGCGCTGGGAACTGGCGGCGTTTCTGGGGCGGGTCAACCAGTACTACTTTACCGGCACCCTCCAGGACGGGTTGCTCCTGGTTCCACGGCGCGGCGCGGCCGTGTTGTGGGTGCGCCGGAGTTTCGAACGGGCGAGCGCTGAGTCGCTCTTTCCCGATATCCGGCCTATGCGCGGCTTTCGCGACGCGGCGGGGGCGGCGCCGGGAGTCCGCGGGGTCGTGCATATCGAGGCGGAAGTCATCCCGGTAGCGTTGCTTCAGCGGTTCCGCAAGCACTTTGCCTGCGGAGAGGTGGCGCCGCTGGACGCGCAAGTCTCCAAAGTCCGCGCCATCAAGAGCCCGTACGAGCTGGAGATCCTGGCCCGGACGGGAGCCCTCCATCGCGAGATTCTTGAAGACTGCGCGGCGTCGCTGTTGCGGGAGGGGATCAGCGAAGCCGAGTTCGGGTGCGAACTTTATTCGCTCATGGTGCGGAAGGGGCATCACGGGATTGCCCGTTTTGCGATGTTCGGCGTTGATCTTGCCGTGGGACAGATCGGCTTCGGGGAGAATTCCCTTTACCCGACGAGCTTTGACGGGCCGGGTGGGTGTCTCGGCCTGGAGCCAGCCTCACCCGTGCTCGGCAGCCGCCACCGGACCCTGCGCAGCGGCGACCTGGTATTCGCCGATATCGGGTACGGAAATGAAGGCTATCACACGGACAAGACGATGACTTATATGTTCGGCCGACCCTTGCCGGACGAGGTCATGGCGATCCATCGGCGCTGCGTGGAACTCGAACAGCGCCTGGCCTCCTTGCTCAAGCCCGGGGCCATCCCTTCCCGCATCTTCGCCGAGATCGTGGAGAGCCTAGAGCCTGAGTTCCTTCAGAACTTCATGGGCTTCGGCGAGCGCCGGGCGGCGTTTCTCGGTCACGGCGTCGGTTTGCAGGTGGACGAACCGCCGGTCATCGCCGACGGTTTTGACGAGCCGCTGGCCGAAGGCATGGTGATCGCGCTGGAGCCGAAAAAGGGCGTGCCCGGCGTGGGTATGGTCGGCACGGAAAACACCTTCCTGGTTACGCCCGCCGGAGGCAGGAGCCTCACGGGCGCCAGCCCGGGCTTGCTGCTGGTCTGACGCGCTCGCATTCTGACCACGTTTTGCGGTTGCGCGGCGCGAAGCGCGGGGGCACACTGTAAAAACATTAATTCTTATATGCATACGCCAACCGAAATCGGGACGACTCGCCGCGAATTCCTTAGAACCTCCGCCCTCGCCGGGGCGGTCTTGGCAGCCCCAGCGGTTTTGTCTGGAAAAGCGCTGGGGGCGGAGAACGCGCAACCGCTGCGCGTGGGCTTGATCGGCTGCGGCGGCCGCGGGACGGGCGCGGCCAACCAGGCCCTCAACGCGGACAAAAACGTGACGCTGACCGCCATGGGAGACGCCTTCATTGAGCCGTTGCAGACCAGCCTCCAGGTCCTGCGCAAGGATCAACCTGAAAAGGTCCAGGTCACCCCTGAGCACTGTTACGTGGGCCTGGACGCCTATCAGAAAGTGATCGCCAGCGGCGTGGATGTCGTCTTGTTGGCCACGCCTCCGGGCTTTCGTCCCACGCACCTCCGCGCCGCCGTCGAGGCGGGCAAGCATGTGTTCTGCGAAAAGCCCATGGCCACGGATGCTCCGGGCGTGCGCTCGGTCGTTGAATCGGCTCGCATGGCGAAGGAAAAGAACCTCGCCCTGGTCGCGGGCTTCTGCTGGCGTTACGACACGGCGCGCCGGGAATTTTACGGGCGGATCCTGGATGGGGCGATCGGCGAGCTCCGGGCGGTCTATGCCACCTATTACGCCGGGCCGGTCAAATCGATGCCGCCCGCGGCCAATCGGCCCGCGGGCATGGGCGACCTCGAGTGGCAGATGCGCAACTGGTATAATTTCACTTGGCTCTCCGGCGATGGCTATGTCGAGCAAGCTTGCCATAGCGTGGACAAGGTGGCCTGGGCCATGAAGGACCAGCCGCCACTCAAGGCCGTCGCGGTCGGCGGTCGCCAGTCGCCCAATAATGAGGGGAACATCTTCGACCACATGTTCGTCGTTTACGAATGGCCGGATGATGTCCGCGCCTTCGTGGGACAGCGGCAAGTCGGCAATACGCATACCGATAACTCGGATTACCTGATGGGCTCCCAAGGGTTTGGCCGGTCGGGCTGGCAAGCGCCCTACCTGAAGGGAAAAACCACCTGGCGCTACCGGGAGACGCCACCGCACATCGACATGTATCAAACCGAGCACAATGAGTTGTTCGCCTCCATTCGCAACGGCAACCCTATTAACGATGGCCCCCGGATGGCGCAGAGCACCTTGATCGGCTTGATGGGCCGGATGGCCGCCTATACCGGCCAGGAAATCACCTGGGAACAGGCCATGAACTCGCAGGAGAAGCTGGTCCCGGACGCTCTGGATTGGAAGATGAAACTCGATATCGCCCCCATTGCCATGCCGGGCGTCACCCGTCTTACATAAACCCTGCTCCACTTTCACATCATGATCTCTCTGCCTCGTCGTGAATTCTTGAAAACCAGCGCCGGCGCCCTCGCGCTCGCCGCCTTCAGTCCCCGCGCCTTTGCCGCGGAGGAACCCAGCAACCCCGGCGCCAAGCGCCCCATCCGAAAAGCCATCATGTGGGGTACGGTCGGCGTGAAAGGCTCGGTGGCCGAGAAGATGAAGGCGGTTAAGGCCGCCGGATTCGAGGGGGTCGAGATGAATAGCCACATGGACCAGGACGAAGTGCTGCGCGCGCGAGACGATAACGGGTTGGTAATTCCGAGCGTCTGCGGGACGCAGCACTGGGGCAAGCCGCTCTCGGACCCGAATCCCAAGGTGCGCGAGGAGGGGTTGGAGGCTCTCAAACAGACCTTGCGCGACGCCAAGCGTTACGGGGCCTCCTCCGTGCTGCTGGTGCCGGGCGTGGTGAATCGGGAGGTCAGTTATGCCGATGCCTATACCCGTTCGCAAGCGGAAATCCGCAAAGCGGTTCCGCTGGCCGAGGAATTGGGGGTTCGCATCGCCATCGAGAATGTCTGGAACCAATTTCTGCTCAGCCCGCTGGAGGCCGCGCGGTTCGTGGACGAATTCAACAGCCCCGCGGTGGGCTGGCACTTTGATGTGGGCAACGTCCTGAACTACGGGTTCCCGGAGCAATGGATTCGGATCCTGGGCAAGCGCATCCAGAAACTGCACATCAAGGAATTCAGCCTCAAGAAGCGCAACGACCAAGGGCTGTGGAAGGGATTTGATGTGCCGCTCCTGGAGGGCGACAACAATTGGCCCGCGGTGATGAAGGCCTTGGATGAGGTGGGGTACGCGGGTTGGGCGATGACCGAGCAGGGCGGGGGAGACACGCCCGAGGGTCTGGCGGACCTGTCAACGCGGCTCGGAAAGATTTTGAGCCTTTGACCAAGTCAGGAGGTTCCTGAAGCGGCATCGTCATGGCATTTCCCCAACGCGATGTCCTTTTGGAGACGCCGCAGCCCCTGCAAGTCGAAATGGCGTCGGTACAGGAGCGCCTGAAAGCCGCCAGTGCGCTCGATTCCAACGCGGCTCCGCTGCGCGCTTCGGAGCGGTGAACCCACTTTGCCTTTCGTTTCCTGTCAGCGGACGAGGGCCCGGAAAAAGCGCTGGGAGTAGCTTACGGCGCCGGGAACGGTAATGGAGGTTGCGCCGCTGGTGTTCGTATAAACAGGTTGCCAGTCGCGGAGGTTCTGGGAGGCTTCGACGACGATCGAGCCCGACGTGAATCCTCCCGCGGTGAACTGGAAGGCGCCATTGAGGATACGGGGGGCAGCCATTTGCGGTTTGGTCCCGCCGCCAGCGCCGATCGTGACCGAGGAACCGACGAAATCGGCCGCAAGGCTTTGGGCGTTCCCGTCCACTACCTCGAGGTTTACCGGGTAATCGACGAGATCCACTCGGCTGGTCCAATTACCCGGAGTCGTTGTCGCCTGGATTCCGATCTTCAAAAGATCTCTCATGCCTGCGGCCAGCCCGTCGATAGAGGCTACGCTCAACAGGACGCCGAGTTGACCGTTCGCGAGATAATTGGTGTTGAGGACCAAGGACGCGTTGGTGGCGTCGGCGCCAAGTTCGACGCCCGTGAACTCCAGGAGCCCAGGGTCCAGGGTCAGGCTAAAACCGACGGCATTCTCGCCGCCCTGGGCTTTCAGGCGTAATGCCAATTCGCCCCACTGACCAGGGGCAAGGTCGAGGCCGCTGACCAGGAGTTGGCGGCTCAGATCGAGCGGCCGCGGGCCGCCGCCCACGCGAGAGCGCTCGGGCAGGCTAACCACGACTGCGGCATGAACTCCGTCCGGACCGGCTTGAGGTCGGATCGGGTCCAACTTCGCGGCCAGGCGCCCCACTTGGACCCAGTCGCCAAGGGTAATGACTCCGTCGCCGCGAACGGGGACATCGTTGACGATATAGGGAAAGCAATCGGCCCGGGTGAATTCGTCCCCGGGTTGAGGCGTATCCAGGCCGGCGACAAAGCGCTTTTCCTGCACCCAATCGATCAATGTCACCTTGTTATCACCTCCGGGCCGCGGCGCGACGTCGCCTTCGTACCCGCGGATAATGCTGACCGTGGCCGGGACGTAATCGACCGACACATACTCGCCCTGCGCGGTGTCGATTTCACGGACGACCACCTGGTCGCTGAAACCGACCGTGGCGCTGGTCGCGGCCGTGTTGGTGAGGATGGTGAACGTGACGAGAAACAGTTGGGTCGAGCCTGGCGTTAGGACCTGGTTGGGATCCAGGGCCGCTACGATGGCCAACAGGCCGTTGGTAGCTCTTTGGTTGTTAACGATGAACTGGCTGATGCCAGCGGTGGCGACGCCATTTCCCGGAGCGACCACGGGGTTGGTCAGGACGGTTGGGTCGAAGGTCAATGTGAAGCTGAAAGCGTTTTCATTACCTTGCGCGGTCAAGTTTATCGGCAGGCTGACCGTTTGGCCTAAGACCCCTTCCGAGTCCGCCGCGCTCATGACTCGGCCGTTCACCATCGGGGCCGCCGTGGCCAGAAACATATCTCCGTATTTGGCGGAAAACGGCTGGCCGTCAAATGGCACCGTGTCTTCGAAATAGCCCGCCCAAGTCCAGTTCTGTTCGCCGTCGATCGCTATGGAGTAGCCATAGTCGCTGCCCGATCCACCCACTTGCTTGGCCCAGAGCACGTTTCCAGTGTTTCCTTCGAGCTTCAATAGAAACGCGTCCTCGAATCCTTGGCTCGTGAGTTGGTAATCGCCGAACGAGGCGGACACCATGAACTCACCGGTCACATAGACATTTCCCAGCCGATCGACGGCCATCCCCTCGGCCTGGTCATCGGCCGTGCCACCGAAACCTTTGGCCCAGAGACATTTTCCCGCGGGGCTGTACTTGGCGGCAAAGGCATCCGTGCCGCCGGCGCTGGTCAGTTGAATGCCGCCGAAGTCCGCCGTCTCTTCGAAAATTCCCGTGATATAGACATTTCCCGACGGGTCCAAAGCGATCCCGTAGGCGTTGTCCATGGAAGCGCCGCCGGCGCGAGTTACCCATTGCGCCACGCCAGCGCTGTTGTACTTGGCCAGGAAAACGTCGTGGTCGCCAAAACCGTTCACATCGATGGCGCCAAAGGTGGCATAGTCGGAGAAAAATCCCGCCAGGTAGCAGTTGCCCGTTGCGTCCGCGACAACCGCAAAGGCGCGGTCATCGCCGTCATCGCCGACCTGCCGGGCCCAGAGTTGGGTCCCGCTCGGGTTGAATTTGGCCAGGAAGAGGTCGTAGTTGCCATGCGAAGTGAATTGGTTAGTCCCAAATTGGGCGGTCTCCTCAAAGGCCCCAGTCAGGTAGCAGTTGCCGCCTCCATCCACGGCCACCGAGGCGCCGAAATCATCTCCCGTACCGCCGCCTTGCCGCAGCCATTGGAGCGCGCCGTCGCCGTTGTACTTGGCCAGGAAGATATCGCCCGCGCCTCGGCTCACGAGGTTGCTCTGGCCGAAGGCGGCGGTTTGCTCGAAATAACCGGTCAGATAAGCGTTTCCCGCGCGGTCCACCGCCACAGCCGTCCCTTGGTCCCAGCCGGGCCCGCCAGCCGTACGCACCCACAAGAGCGTTCCCTTTTTGTCGTATTTTGCCAGGAAGATGTCCTGCGAATCCGCCAGGCTCTGGAGTTGGTTGCCGGAGAAGCTGGCCGCGCCCTTAAACCAGCCGGCCACATAGCGGTTGCCCGCCGGATCGATGGCGACGGACTTGGCCCCGGCGTTCACTTCGGCGCCGGCGGCTCGCTGGACCCAATCAAACTCCGGGACATCAGAAAGCCGCGCAATAAAGGAACCTCCGTCGGCCGGGGTGGATAATGTGAAGGTACCCAGGGTGACCGACGGCCCCGGGAATCTGCCGGCCAACAGCACGCTGCCATCCACATTGGGCAGCACGGAAGCCAAACTCCCTTCAAAAGACACCGACCAAACCGTTCTACCGGTCTGAGGATCGAGTCGGAGCAAGGTTCCCCCGTCCTGAATGAAACCATAAAGAGCCCCATTGGGGCCGGCCACGATACGAGTGTCATTGGTGAATTGTCTCACCCAGAGGACGTTGTTGTTAACAAAGCGCGCGATCCCGTAGTTGCCGCTGTCGAGGTTGAGACTATTGGTTCCGACCAGCACGTCTCCTCCGGCCACATAGAAGCTAACCGTAGATCCTGAAGCATCGTCTATCCTGGCGGACAAGTCGCCGCCGGCGGTGGCGCTCGTGTAGAAATAGGGCAAAGGAAACCAGGGGTTTCCCGTCGCGCCGTCACAGAAAACGACATACGGCTTGCCATCAACCGCTCCCACCACGGTCGCGCCGGCCGTGGAGCCAGAAATCTGGCCCCCCACGCCAGGCCCTTTCGTCGAAAGCCCGGACCACGCCCAAACCAAGGCCCCGCTGTTATCATACCGGGCCGCGAACATGTCGTAGTCCATGGTCACCGTGACCGGCGTCGCAGGACCGCCGCCAGGGCCGCCACCGAATAGCGTGGTCCCTTTGCCTAAAGTGCCCGCCAGGAAGCTGTTGTTGTTCTCGTCGATGAACAGAGATGAGGGCCTGTTCTCAAGGCGCGAAGCTCCTCCGGCCTGGCGAGCCCACAACAAGTTGCCGGCCCCATCATACTTGACCAGAAAGAGGTCGTTGCCCGCGCGCGCGTTCAAGACCGTGGATCCAAATCGGGCTTGCGCGTTGAATACGCCGGCGACGATGAGGTTGCCGGAGGAGTCCACCGCCGCGGCGGTCGCCTCGATGGGCCAGAAGAAAGGTATCACCGACGTGCTGCTGGCCTGGCGCAGCCACAATACCTGGCCCTTTGGATCCAGCTTGGCCACAAACAGGTCCTGGGTGCCCTCGACGGTCAGCACAGCGCCGCCCACCGTTAATCGGCTGTCAAACCGGCCCACCAAGAACCGGTTGCCGTCCGCATCGAGGACCATCTGTTGGATGCTGTTGGGGGAGGCGCCTCCAATTTGCTGCGCCCATTGGAACGAGGGGGTCAGGCCGGAGCAAGCCGAGGCGATCAAACAACACAACGCGCCGAGGAGGGGTCTGGGGGATATCTTCATAAGATAATATTTTCAGTTCAGAAAACAGATCCTGCTACGCCCCAAAACGGGAGAGCGGCTGCAAATTGGACCAGGCTCGGCACAGGGCAAGGAGGGTTTGTGGTCGGGGCGGTGAACGAAACCAACAAACCTAATGTTTTTCACAAATTCCAATTTCTGATTCGTTTGTGTTATCACACAGAAAAAGATGAGTCGAGCGGAATCCGTCGCTTTTGGCGAGGTTTCATGAAACCTACGCGTTTAGGGGCGCGCAAGAGGCGGGAGCGGGAAACGCCTCGATACCAGGCGACGCGCGTCTCTTCTGGGCAGTGCGCGGGAGGTCACGGTTCCGCGGTAAGCGCAACCAGAAACGGCGCGGAGTCGGCCATTGCGGAGCGATAATCGAGCGAGGAAATCTCCACTTCTGGAGTTGGGTTGACCCACGTCGTCTTGAAGAGGCGGATGTGCAAACTCGCCCGATTGGTATCCCGCCAAACCACAATGCCGCGGGTGAGCGTGGCAGAATGGTCGGATGAGGCGCTCCAGTCACGCACATCGTCGCCATACACGATGGGGATGGTCGCCTCGTGGCCGTCGGCGTAATGCGCAACATAGGACCCAATGCGCGTATTCTCAGGGGAAGTCCAGCCGCAGGCTTGGAGAAAATGGATTTGGCGGCAGGCCATGCCCACGTGAATTCTGGGGATCTCTCGCGGATAGTTGCCGCCGTCGGCCTGCAGTTGGCGGCCGGAGAGTTGTACGATCCCCCGGACATCAAAGATGACGTCACCCAGCAGGAGGAGGCCGGGGACGATGTCGAGAGAATTACCGGAAACGCCGCCGGAGGAAGGATGCCAGACCTGGCCGAGCGCGGCGTTGTAGTAATCGGTTAGGTCGATCAGTTCCGGGCTGGCCTGACGGAACCGGGGCGGAATGAGCTTGGATAACAGGCGTTGCGGAGAAGCCAGGCTGGCGAGGTTGGGGTTGGGCCACTGGAGTTGCTCGGCCCGCTGGGCTTGCGTCGGCGGCTGAAAACGAGCGAGGCTGCGCGGGCCCGGCGCCGATCCCTCGGCGGCGCGGATGGAACTGTGGGAATCGGTGATGGTGAGTCCAGTGACCGGCAGGTCGGAAGGCAGGCCAATCAAATCTTTGGCCCAAGGGTCGAGGTTCATGCTTAGGCGCAGGATCAGGTTGTTGGAGGTGTTCACCCAGGCGGTGACCGGAATTTCCGGCGGCTGGGAAGCGGAAACGGGCACGGCCAAGGCGCGAAGAAACGCGGCGGCATTCGCTCTCCACCGGATGATTCGCACCGGTTCGCCGTTTAGCTCCGCATTACGTTCGAAGCGGAATTCTCGCGCATTGGCCAGGAAATGGTCGAGGACGGGCCCCACGAGGAAAAGCCGATAGACGGGCAGGATGCGGAGCGGTCCCAGGCGCGCGGCCACCTCCGGGGGCAAGTCAAACGGGGTCGGACCCGGGGGAAAGGGCATCTCGAACTGCGGGCCCCTTGGGAAAGGTCGCATGGGGGGCGATTCAAAGGCCTGGTATGCTTGCGACGCAGGAAGATACACCCAAAACCTCGGACCGTCCCGGAGCAGGCGCAACTCCTGGGGCGGAGAGAAAAGATCGCTCTTGATCGCCAAATTGACGCGGGCGGGCTCTTCGAAAATCAGCGAACCGGACGCGGTGATGGGTACTTCGGTGCCGCCCACGCGGATGTCCAGGGAGGTGGTGAAGGTATCCTGGTAGGAACTGAGGTGTTGGTAAACGCTCGGGAGTTGATGGGCGGCGCGGTTGGCCAGGCGAGACTGAGCGTAGCGATTGACCAGGGGGGCGAAGACGAAGATCGTCAGCAGCAGGAAGACGGCGATGCCAAAGCCGACCACCATGCCGCGGCGGCTGGCCCGACGCTGACGGCGGACCTCAGCCTCCGGCATATTGGTCTGGATCCAGTGGAGATCGAAGACCGCGGCGTAGATTTGGTTGCGCACCGTGAGCATGCCGTCAACACCGCGCACAATCCCGGAGAGGCGCAATAGGCTCACGAGCGGATTGGTCTCGTCGTCAGGCGTCGGCTGGCGGCTCCGCACGCGGCGGTAGAGGTAGAGCAGGCCCGGGACATCCAGTTCGCTTCGGAGCAAGCGCTCGCGCACGAAAATGAGATTGTCATCCTGGTCGCGCGCGCGCCGGGAAAGAAACAACTGGTTGGCCAATCGGTCCACGTTGACCGGCTGGGGCAAGAGCGGGGGCAAGGCGACTCCGGCGGCGGGGTCCTCCGACGGTACCGGACGCAGAGCATCCGCCAGCGCGCGGCAGAGGCGCTGCGTGAGATAAGGATGGCCGCCGGTCCAAAAGAGGACCCTCGACAACAGACTGGCGGCGACTTCGGGATCGGGCCAAAGGCCCTGAGCCAGAGGCTCCGCTTCGCGGGCGGTGAAATCGTTCAGTTCGATGCGCCGCCCGATGTTGAAAGGGGTCGTGCGGGTGTCGCGGATGAGGTCATTGGGCGTCGCGACGCCCAATAAACCGAAGGCCAGGCGGTTGAACTCGGGTTCGCGCGAGCGGCGGTTGAAAAACTCTCGGATGGCGGCAAAGAATTCGTCAGTCGAAAATTGGAGGCTGCGGACGATGTCGATTTCATCGACGAAAATCACCACCTTGCCTGTGAGGCGGGTAAGGACCACCTGCTCAATCGCGGTGATCCAGCGCTGGAGCGGGCCCCATTCCGGATGCGCTTCAGTGAAGGACAGCAACTCATCCTCCAGGTCCAATTGCCGCCCCAGCCTTGAAAGCAGGCCGTCGTACCACTGATCAATGCTGAGATTCTGCCCAATCGCGGTCAGGTCGAGCACGGCCACGGCGGCCCCGTCCTGGCGCAGACGCCGGACGGCGCGCACCATCAGTGAAGACTTGCCCATCTGCCGCGACGTAAGGACATAACAGAACTCTCCCCGCAGCAAGCCTTCGCAAAGCTCTTTGTCGGCCTGGCGCTCGACGTAGCAGGCGGCGTCCGGCCGTAAAGTGCCGCCAGTGACGTAGAAGTCCGCGCCGAAAGGCCTATTATCTGGGGCGGAGAGATCAGCCATGGGTGTAAGGGCCAGAGAGATCCGCGAATCGGATCTTCCTTACGCGGAACCGCGACGCGAACACCGGGCAGGGTTCTTCTGTCGCCTGAAGGCGGGAAGCTGAAGGCGCGCGGAACGTCCGGAGGATGCGGCGCGGGCGGACGAGGGAAGCCAGGCGTCCCGCGCCCAATGGCAACTGCGAATCGCTTCGCCGCATAGGCCGATCAGTTCAAATGGCGTCGCAGGTAACTGGCATAGAGCCGGCAGCGCGGACGGGCCTCTTCAGGGGAATGACCAACCACCAAACCGGCGCTCCGGAGGCGCTCGAAGCAGGTTGAGGAGGCGCAGGGCTGGCTGTTCGCCACGCTGCGCATGGCGGCGCTCAATTCCGGGTCGCGGACCAGCAAGACCAACAATCGCCGGAGATGATCGCCATAGCACGATTCGTCGCGGGAGGCATGTTCTTCGAACGTGTCGAAAGAACTTTTGTGCGTGGTTAATTCATGCAGTCCGCGCCGCACCAGGTAGGGGTGGCCGCCGACCAGGCGGAAGAAGCGGGTCAGCTCATCTTGGCTCTTGAGCGGGTTGCGGTAGCGGCGGTTGAGTTCAGCGATCTGCAACGCGGTGAAATCCTCGAGCGCCAGCCGAGTGCCGATGTTGAAAGGCGACTGATTGAGGTCGGTAATGAACAAATGCGCCTCCGTGGCATAGGCGATCACCACGCTGAGGCTCGACCATGGACCTGACGGATCCAGAGCTCGTTCATTGTGCCAGGACCGGAGCAGAGCAAAAAACTCAGTGCCAAAAGGAGTGGCGAAGAGCCGATCGACCTCGTCCAACCCCCAAATCAGAGGCGTCGCGGTCTTGCCGAGGACATAGCGGCGGAGGAAGCGTTCGAAGTTGGCGTTCGGGCCGCGGCGCGCGTCCCACGTCTCGGCGGGCAGCACCTCCAACTCGAGTTGATCGGCGATGGACTCGGCCAGGGCCTGATACAGGCTGTCCACGGCGCGGAAATGACTCGCATTGAACTTCTGCAGGTCGGTGGAAACCGCCTTCAGTCCTTGCTGGCGCGCGTGTTGCAGTCCTCGCGCCAGCAGCGAGGTTTTGCCCATTTGCCGCGCGCCCTTCAGCAGGATGATACTGTCTCGTTTCGATATCGCGGCGCTCAACTCGGGATCCACGGCGCGCGTGATATAATACTCTGAATCGAGAGGGACGGCGCCGCCGATGCCCTCGATGGCGGGCGGGCGGGCCACTTTCGCCGCAGGTCGGGGGGGTGCCGGTGTGACCGCCGGTTGTTCGGCTGCGGCGGCCGGTTGACGGGGCGAAGCGCTCTCCGTTTCACGCGCCGGGAGGTGTTTTAGGGATTCCTCCAGTTCAGTGGCCAGCCCCAGATCGTCGTGCGGCCCTTCCCAGAGAAAGTACTGAACGGGGTCGAGAATACTGGCGAGCGGTTCGGGCAATGGGCCGGTGTATTTCACGCGCACGGGCAACAGGCGCGGCCGGCCTTGCTGGAATTGGGCGGCTTCATTGGCGGTTTCGATTTCGAAACTAAGCATCTCGCTATGGATGGAGCCGGCGGATAGCAACGGGATGATGGCATCCGCCGAGCGGACCTGATGCTCAATTTCGCGAGCCCAGTCCATGCCCACCGTAAGACATCGGTCGATAAAAACCGAATACCCGCTCGCGGCGAGCCGGGATTCGATGAACCGCACCAACTCTTCATCGGGTTGGCAGTCCCGTTTGTAAATCAAAACGACTTTGATGTTCCTGGAGTCTGTCATAGGACGATAGAGTTATGTTCAAAGCAGGTTCATCCCGCGCAATGCCGCGAAACGGCTCAATTCCGTTGCCGCCCATCGAGTCCGAGAGCCGGGTCTCATGCTACCTTCCGTTGGGCCGGGTTCAAGATCTTTCAGCGCCCAATTCACCGCAGGTAAAGCCGCCGGTCGGCCGCCGCCAGCGTCGGGCTCCAACGCCTCTTGGAGAGAAGGCCCGCAGAGGCCGAAAGACCGAAATCAGACTTCACGGCGAGGGACCGCCATTTTCCCATTGGAACGCGAGGCCAGTTTGCGTAAGTCTAAGGCATGCGCGAACGGTTTAATTCGATTTATTCGCACGGGATCATCCGCGTGGCGGTTTGCGTTCCGGCGTTGCGCGTGGCCGACCCGGTGTTCAACGTGGAACGAACGCTCGCGCTGGCCCGGCAAGCTTCGGAGGCCCAGGCCGCAGTCGCCCTTTTTCCCGAGTTGGGCGTTTCCGCCTACTCGAACGAAGACCTCTTCCACCAGGACGCGCTCCTGGAAGCCAGCCGCGCGGCGGTTGAGGTGTTGGTTCGCGAGAGCGCCGAACTGATCCCGGTAATCATCGTGGGCGCTCCCCTTCGTTTCGAGGCCAAGCTCTTCAATTGCGCGGTCGTCATTTATCGCGGCCGGGTGCTGGGCCTGGTCCCGAAGACCTATCTGCCCAATTACCGCGAGTTTTACGAGAAACGCCAGTTCACCTCGGCCCGCCAAGCCGTCAGCCGCGAGGTTAACTTCTTGCGCCAACGCGTGCCCTTGGGCAACGACCTGGTTTTCGAGGCCTCCAATGTCGAGGGATTCGCGCTGCACGTGGAAATCTGCGAAGATGTCTGGACCCCGATTCCGCCCAGCACCTACGCGGCGCTGGCAGGGGCGACCGTGCTGACGAATCTCTCGGCCAGCAACATCACTATTGGCAAGGCGGAATACCGCCACAAACTCTGCGCTTCGCAATCCGGCAAGTGCGTCGCCGCCTACCTCTACTCCGCCGCGGGTCCCGGCGAGTCCACCACCGACCTGGCCTGGGACGGCCACGCGTTGATCTACGAGAACAGCGATCTATTGGCCGAGTCGGAGCGCTTCGCCGACCACGAACAAATGATTACCGCCGACATCGACCTGGAGCGACTCCTCCAGGATCGCATGCGGTTGACGAGTTTCCAGGATTCGATCGGGGATTGCGCCGAACGGGTGCGGGCGATGCGGCGCGCGCCCTTCGAGTTCAAAGTGCCGTCGGTCGAGGTTCCCCTGCGACGGCAAATCCCGCGCTTCCCCTACGTG
>Ga0316217_10000945_pt1 | contig 39362 bp, 27 predicted proteins | sample 1anoAmetaG_FD_203633 | JGI IMG/M metagenome (GOLD analysis project Ga0316217, IMG submission 203633) | Freshwater microbial communities from Trout Bog Lake, Wisconsin, USA - 1anoA | ecosystem: Environmental > Aquatic > Freshwater > Lake > Hypolimnion/Profundal zone | place: USA: Wisconsin...
CATGGTCTGCTGTCTGATCCATGCGTCCATCATGACCGATTCGCAATCCTGGCGCAAGTTAAGATTGTGTTAAAATTTGCTTATAATATCATACCAGCAATTGTTGTGCCGAACAGGATTGTCTGCGTCCCCTTTATTGAAGCCTTGGAGAATGATTATGAAGTTATCGTTGTGTTTGTTGGTGCTGGGATTCTCGGCACTCTTGCCGGTGCTGGTGCGCGGAGCCGATGCGCCGCTGCCGCCGGAACTGGAAAATGAGCAGTGCCTGGGCATTAATAAGGAGCCTTGGCACGCCACACTCATGCCGTATCCTGATTTGGACCAAGCGTTGAAGGCCGACCGCCGGGCCTCCACGTGGGCGCGCGATCTTAATGGCAATTGGAAATTCAACTGGGTGCCGCGACCCGAAGGGCGGCCGGTGGATTTTTACAAGCCGGAGTTTGATGTTTCGGCATGGAAGGATATTCCGGTGCCATCATGCTGGCAGGTGCTGGGCTACGGCACGCCGCATTACCGCAACAACGGATACATTTTCCAGAAGGATTGGCCGCGGGTGATGACCGAGCCGCCGAAGAATTTCACCGCCTATGAAGAGCGCAACCCGGTGGGATCGTACCGGCGGAACTTCGAACTGCCGGCGGAGTGGGCGGGCCGGCGCGTGTTTGTGGCGTTTGATGGGGTCGATTCGGCTTTTTATCTGTGGATCAACGGCCAAAAGGTGGGCTATTCACTCAACTCGCGCAACCGGGCGGAGTTTGATGTGACGCGTTACGTGAAGCCCGGCAGTAATCTGGTCGCGGTGGAAGTGTATCGGTATTCCAGCGGCACGTACTTGGAAGACCAGGACATGTGGCGGCTCTCGGGCATTTTCCGGAACGTCACGCTGTGGTCGGCCCCGCCGGTACATATCCGGGATTTCTTTGTAAAGACTCCGCTGGATGCCGACTACAAGAACGCCACGGTGCAAGTGTCGGCCAAGGTGAAGAATTTCTCCGATCAGGCGGCCCCGGCGCGGCAGTTGATGCTCCAGGTTTATGACGCCGCCGGCAAGGCCGCCGCTCAGGAGGCCGCAGCGGAAGTTCCGGCTTTGCAGCCCGGGGAAGAAAAGACCGTGGCGTTGAAAGTAGCGCTGACGGACCCGGCCAAGTGGACCGCTGAGACGCCGAATTTGTACACCACCGTGCTCAAACTCTCCGGCCAACCCGACGAATACATTTCCACGCGCACCGGCATCCGCCAGATTGAAATCAAGGGGCGGCTCTTCTGCGTCAACGGCACCCCGATCAAGCTAAAGGGGGCCAACCGCCACGAAAACTGGCCGGAAACCGGCCACTATGTGCCGGAAGACAAAATGATCCGCGACCTGGAGGTGCTCAAGCAGGCCAACTGCAACCATGTGCGCACGTGCCACTATTCGGATGATCCACGCTGGTACGAACTGTGCGACCAGTACGGCATCTACCTGGTGGCCGAGGCCAACGTGGAATGCCACGGCTATTACAACGTATTGGACCGCGAGCCGCGATATTGCAAGGCGATTGTCGATCGCAACGTGGCCAACGTGGAAAACTTCAAAAATCACGCCTCCGTGATCATCTGGTCTTTGGGCAATGAATGCGGTGGGGGGGATAACTTCCGCGCGGCGCTGGCGGCCATCAAGGCGATCGATGACCGGCCGACCCACTACGAACCGTTTGGGATTGGGGCCAATAATCCCGCCGATCTCGATTCCAACATGTACAACAGTTCCGGCGGCATCGTCAATATTGCCAAGGATGCCAACCGCACCAAGCCGTATTACCTCTGCGAGTACGCCCACGCCATGAACAACTCCATGGGCTCGATCGGCGAATACAACGACGCCTTCGATGCGTATCCCGAGTTGCTCGGCGGGGCCATCTGGGAGTGGCAGGACCAGGGTATCTGGAACCGGCGCGATCCCAAACATCCCATCCTGGCCTACGGCGGGGGCTTTGGCGAAGTGCCCAACGACCATTACTTCATCCACAAGGGCGTGGTCTTCTCCGACCGCTCACCCAAGCCGCACTATCCCGAGGCCAAGCGCGCCTACCAGTGGATCGGCATCACGGCCGTGGACGTGGCGGCCGGGCAGGTGCGCATCAAGAACAAATACCAGTTCATCAACCTGGCAGGCTTTGCCGGGCACTGGACGCTTGCGGAAGACGGCGCTGTCGTGGAACAGGGCGACCTGGCTCCGTTGGACCTGGCACCGGGCGCCGAAGCGGCCGTAACCATTCCCTTTAAGAAAACCTGGGCGAAAGCCGGGGCGGAATATTTCCTGCGCATCGGCTTCGCCTTAACCAAGGACGAACTGTGGGCCAAGGCTGGTTACGAACTGGCGGCGGGCCAGTTTGTCGTGCCGTTGCCGGTGGCGCCGGCGGTGGCCACGGTGGCGGATATGAAGCCGGTGACTCTGAGCCAGGATGCAACCCAGATCACCGTTAAAGGCGACGGCTTTGCGGTCGTGTTCGACAAGGCCGCGGGCGGCATCACGCAACTGGTGCGCAACGAGGTCAATATGCTGGCTCCCGGGGGCGGGCCGACGCTGCACCTCTGGCGCGCACCACACCGCATTGATGACGAATGGGCCTTCAAGGATTGGCATGCCTGCGGCCTGGATGCCCTGCAATTCAAAGTGCTGAACATTAAGGCCCGCCAGATTGCACCCGCGGTGGTGCATGTGGGCGTGGCGCTGGAAGGCACGGGCAACAATCGCTTTGCGGTATCGCATTCGGCCGCCTATACGATTTATGGCGATGGTTCCGTCGTCGCTGATAATGGCGTGATATTCCAAGGCCAGCGTATCCCCCTGGCGCGTCTGGGCGTGCGTTTGCTGCTGGATAAACGGCTGGACCAGTTCGCGTTCCTGGGGCGCGGGCCGATGGAAAACTATGCCGATCGCAAGCGCGGCGCGGATGTCGGCCTGTACACGTCGAGCGTTAAAGAACAGGTGACACCGTATGCCAAGCCGATGGAAAACGGCAATAAGGAAGATGTGCGCTGGGCCGCGGTTACCGGCCAGGGACTGCCGGGCCTGTTGGCGCAGGCGACCGGAGAACTGCTCCAGGTTTCGGCCAATCCCTGGCGTGATGAAGAAATGGTTACGCCCGAATACACCATCGATCTACCGGAATCCACCGCGACCGTGCTGACGTTGGCCACGCGCACGCTGGGTGCCGGTTCGGCCGCCTGTGGGCCGCGCCCGTTGGATCAATACATTGTTTATTCCGACCCCGCGACCTTCTCCTACACGCTGCGCCTGCTGCCGCCGGGCCAGAAGGAAATTCCCGCGATCGGCCGCATTGCCGCCCCGGCCGATCGCGTCAAACCGGTGCTCAGCAAGCGCGAGGATAACGGCAGTGTATCGTTGTCGTGCGCCACGCCCGCGGCGAAGATGGAGTATTCCCTGGATGGCGCCACGTGGCAGCCTTACACCGCCCCGCTGGGCGATGCGCAAGTGCTGCACCTGCATGTGCGGGCTTGTGCCGGCAATCTGGTGCCGTTTGAAAGTGTGATCGCCGTGGCGCGTTTTAATCCGCGGGCCAAATGGAAGGTGGTGGCCACCAGCAGCTTTGAACGCGGCGAAGGCGACCCGGCGCATATCATTGACGACAACCCTGGCACGTTCTGGCATTCGCGCTGGAAAGAGCCCGCGGCCAAGCCGCCGCATTTTGTTGTACTCGATTTTGCCCGGAGCCTCCATGTGACTGCGGTTCTCTACACCGCCCGGCAGGACAAGAACACCAACGGCTGCGTCAAAGACTACGCCGTGTATTTCAGCGACAACCCGAAGAAATGGCCGGCCGCTCCGGCCGCCCAAGGCCGCTTTGACGACGCGGAGCAGCAGACGATTACCTTGCCGCATTCAATCCAAGCCCGCTACATGAAGTTTGTGGTGTTAAGCGAACGCCAGGGCCAACCGTTCGCCGCCATTGCCGAGTTGGACGTCAAGAGCACGGACGCCCCGTGACGCCCCCGTGGCGTGCTTCACGCCGCCGGCGCATAGCCGGAGATGCGGTCGATCGCGGCCAGTTCTTCGGCGCTGAAGACCAGGTTGTTCAGGCAGGCCAGGCTGTCGATGATTTGTTCGGGCCGGCTGGCGCCGGTCACCACCGAGGTAATGCGCGGGTCGCGCAGGATCCAGGCCAAGGCCATTTGGGCCAGGCTCTGGCCGCGGCGTTGGGCCACCGCGTGGAGCGCGCGGATCTGCACGAGGCGTTCGGCGGTGATGCGGTTGGCATCAATGGCACCATTGCCGACATTGCTTGCGGCGCGGGAATCGGCGGGGATGCCGTGGAGGTAGCGGTCGCTCAGCACGCCCTGGGCCAACGGGGAAAAGGCGATAACCCCGACCCCTTCGCGGGCGGCGGTGGGCAGTACGGTCTGCTCGATGGTGCGTTCGAGCAGGTGATAACGCGGCTGATGGATGGTGATCGGTGCCCAGGAACGCTGCCGCATGAGCCCCACGGCCTCGGAAAACCGCGGGTCGGGATAGTTGGACAGGCCTGCGTAAAGTGCTTTGCCCTGGCGGACCAGGGTCTCCAGCGCGCCGAGAGTTTCTTCGAGCGGGGTGGCCGCATCAACGCGATGGGAATAGAAGATATCGACGTAGGATACGCCCAGGCGCTTGAGCGACTGTTCGCAGGAGGCGATGAGATACTTGCGGCCACCGCCGTCGCCGTACGGACCGGGCCACATGCGATAGCCGGCCTTGGTGCTGAGCACCAGTTCATCCCGGGGCAACTCCGGCAAAATGCGTCCAAATAGTTCCTCGCTGGCGCCGCCCGGATGGCCGTAGTTGTTGGCAAAATCAAAATGCGTGATGCCGTGATCAAAGGCGGTGAAGAAGATGCGTTTGGATTCCGCATCGTCACGGTAACTGCCGATGGCTTGCCAGCCACCGAGACTGATAGCCGGCAGCAGCAGGCCCGAATGGCCGCACCGGCGGTAATGCATACGTTCATAACGGCTGGCGGAATAAACAGCGTTAGCCATGGGTACCTCCGGGGGGGGATTGTGCCAGAGTGTGGCGATTTTGCAACCCTGACGGACTTGGCGTGGATTACGCCACGAATGCTCACGAAACCAAGGGTATGCGCTTATCGGACGTCTCGGCCGCACATCCCCGTTCTATACATGACAGATTGGTCGTTTTGTTGAAGGTGCCTCAACTCCTGTGTTAAACTATTTGTTGTCGGTTCCATGGCATTGGGACCGGCAAGATGCGCCTCGAGGGAGAAGGCTATGGCCGGCTTAGGACTGCGTGTGGCCCGGTGGGCTGCGTGCGTCACAGCACGGTAATAGCCTTCGGTAAAAGAGAGCCGATTCGCGGTAGCGCGAACCGGGATCGTGGTACGACTCTCTTTTCCGAAAGGATCCCTCAATGTCGCGTCAGGGGAACGGGATAAGGAGCAGTTCCTGCCGGAATTCCCGGTGCCTGCTGGCACTGGCGGTCGCGGGGGCCGCGGGGTTGGGTCGACCGGCCGCGGCGGCAATCTATTACGACGATCCGAACGCCATAACAGATTTCGCGTCGCTCGGCAGTGCCTGGAATCCGGCAGATGTGCCTGGCGACACCGATGGTTCCTATGTATTTGGCGGTTCGTTTTGTGGACCATTTGTGGTAGCGCCGGGTGGGCTCGAAGTTTCGGGCCTGTGGTGCGCCGCGACCGAGCGTGTCGAAGCCCGAAGCCCCTATCGGCTCTCCGGCATGATGACGGGCCACGAAGCCGACGGGGGCGTCGGCACCTCTTTGCCGAGCGTTGCCGGTATCGGCCCTTCCGACATCATGATTCCGAACACCAATTTACTCACCAGCAACCGCGGCCTCCCTGGTACCGCCATCTTCGACAGCGCCGAAAGTTTCTTCCGCGGCGCGGTGCCGCGCCACCAGGCGGACACGGTTGTACCGCCCGCCAGCGCCCCGAATCCCAGCGGCCTGGTGCCCCTGGCCATCAGCCACGCCACCGGTAGTTCACTGTTGCGCGATGGCCCTGTGGTCTTGCACCCCAGTGCGTCCGGTGGGGGCATTGCCACGGTCGTCAGCAGCGACGGCGGCAGCAATGCGCCCTTCTCCGGCATCAACATCGCCACCTACGTCGGCGCCAACACCTTCTACGCCGCCGGCTATACCGGCACGCGGGCAGTGATCGCGAACATTGAAGCCGGCGTGGCGTGGAATGGCCACGAGACGCTTAACCAAGGGCAAATTACCCAGTACTTCGCGGATCCCTCCATCACCAGCCAGGCTGGCTGGTCGGCCGCCACCAATGCCTGGACGGACATGCACGCCACGTGGGTGGGCCAATGCATGGTGGGCCAGGGCAGCCAGGTTTATCAACCGGGCATTGCCTATGGCGCCAAACTCTGGTCCGGTGCCATCGCCACCAGTTGGGTCTACCCCGGCAGCGCCACCTGGAGCGGAAGTTTCAATACCACCGGGGCGTCGTTCACCACGCCGTACTACGATGCTATGGTTGCCGGCGTCAACGGGCAGGGCACGGCCGATGTGATCAACAGCAGTTGGGGCAGCAGTGCCGGTCAGGATGGCAATTACTATTACGCGGTAGCCATTGACGCCATGGCTTTTACCGGCGGCAAGACGGTTTGCATTGCTGCTGGCAACAGCGGGCCGGGCACCAACACGATTGGCGCACCGGCGGCCGGTTTTAACGCCTTGGTCGTGGGCGCCACCGGCCCCGATACGTCCTATTACAGCAGCATCGCCAGTTTTTCCAGCCGTTCGCCTACCGACGTTTACGACCCGTCCCTGGGCATCACCATCAGCGGCGCCCGGGCACGTGTTGATATCGTAGCGCCCGGCGACAATCTCACGCTGGCCGCCTATGGAGGCGCCACCGGCGGCAACGTATTTGGCGGCAGCACCTTCAGCTACACCACCTATTATTCGCAGCAGGCCGCCGGAACCAGTTTCGCCTCGCCTTTCGTGGCCGCTTGCGCCGCCCTCGTGGTCGATGCCGGCAAGGCCCGCTATCCCACCGATGCCCAGGCGATCGACGGTCGGGTGATCAAGGCGGTGCTGATGAACTCGGCTTCCAAGCTGGCCGGGTGGAACAATGGCCAAAACCTCGTCAATGGTGTTATCACCACCACCCAGTCTCTGGATTTCAACCAGGGGGCCGGCCAGATCAACCTCACGCAGGCTTATACGCAATACACCGCCGGCACCACCGATGTGCCGGGACTCGCTGGCGGCAGCGTGCAACCCACAGGGTGGGACTATGGCCGGGTGGCGGCCACCAGCCATGATGATTTTCCGATCACCACGCAGTTGACCGCCGGCTCGACCTTCAGCGTTACGCTGGATTGGTTCGCCCACAGTGTCGTCGACGCCGTGGGCCTGACGGCCGGCTATGGGGCCTTCGACAACCTCGATTTGCAAGTCTGGACCGCCTCCGGCGGCGTAGCCCAGACCTTGATCGCCCAGTCGATCAGCAAGTACAACTCCGCGGAACATCTGTACTTCAGCATTCCTTCCAGTGGCAATTACCTCATTCGCGTGCTCGATGCGGGTTTCAATTGGAACGGCCTCAATGGGATCACGGATACCAGCACGGATTTTGGCCTGGCCTGGGCGTGGGGTGGAAGTTTGGTCTCGTACGGCTACACCGGCGCCACGGCCGGAAATTGGAGCGATACAACCCGGTGGACCACCGCGGCGGTTCCGGTGGCCGGCGAAGATGTGCTCCTCAACTCGGCCGCCACTGTGACGTATGACTACAGCGGCGCGAACATCTCGTTGCACTCCCTGACCATCGACAGCGGCAGCACGCTGACCCAGAGCGGCCAGTATTTAACCAGCGCCACCGAAACCATCGGCAGTACCGGCGTGGGAACCCTCAGCCAAAGCGGTGGCACGCACGCGATCGTGGGCAACCTGCTGCTGGGCGCCAATGCCGGGGCCAGCGGAACCTTCACGCTCAGCGGCAGCGGTACGTTCCTGGCCGGGGCGCTCTATGCGGGTGGCAGCGATACGGCCGCCGGTGGCGCCGGCGTGCTTACCCTCAACAGTTCCACCGCCTCGGCCACCGTCAGCGGCACGCTGAAGATATGGAATACCACCGGCAGTGCCGTCAACCTTTCGGCCGGAACGCTGGCCGTTGGCAGCCTGGATACCAATGGGAATCCCAGCCGTTTTAACTGGACCGGCGGCACGCTGGGCATTACCGGAGCGGCGGGCCTGGCGCTAACAGCGACCGGACCGTTGGGCGGTACGCTATCCCTGGCATCCAGCCGGACGCTGACCGTGACCAATACGCTGTCGACCGATAGCAGCACCAGTCTGGCGCTGACCGGCGGTACGCTCTCCGCGGGGATCATCGCGCTGGGCGGCGGCACGCTGGCACAAAGCGGCGGCACGCTAGCGGCCGGCACCATCCAGGTCAATACCGGCGCTACGTTTACCCAGACCAGTGGTGCGATTACCGGCACCGGTTCGCTTTCCATTGGCGGCGGAACCGCCAGCCTTGGTGCCGCCAACACATTTACCGGCGGCCTGTTCATCAAGTCGGGAACGGTTAGCGGCGCCGGCAGCACCAGCGCGTTCGGCGCCGCCACCAATGTAATCACGATCGGCGATGCCAGCGGCAGCGCCAATGCCACCCTGAACGGAGGCCTGGCCGGCACGTTTGCCAATCCGATTGCGGTGGCCGCCGGCAACACCGGCAGCGCCACCATCACCGATAGCGCCGCCAGTATCTTCAGCGGGACGCTTACCCTGGCCAATAACCTAACGCTGGCGCCGGCGGGCAGCGCGCTGGCGCTCAGCGGCCGTGTTGTGGGCACCGGCAACCTCGTTCTGGGCACCACCGGCGGCGGGGCGATTACGTTGTCTGGTTCGAGCATCAACCAGACCGGATCGATTACCAACAACGGCACGGGCGCCGGTACCACAACCATCAGCGGCGTCATTGGCCGCAATGTTTCCAGCGTGATCGAGAACAGCGGCACAGCGCTGCTGACGCTCTCCGGCGCCAACACCTTCACCAGCGGGCTGTTCATCAAGGCCGGCACGGTCAGCGGGATCACCAGCACCAGTGCGTTTGGCGCCTCTAGCGGTGTGATCACCATTGGCGATACCAGCGGCAGCGCCAATGCCACGCTCAGCGGTGGCTTGGCGGGCACCTTCGCCAATCCAATTACCGTGGCCGCCGGCAGCACGGGCACCGCCACGATCACGGACACTGCCGCGAGCATCTTCAGCGGGGCCATCACCCTCAACAAGAACCTTACGGTGGCACCCGCCGCCAGTGCCCTGACGCTGGGCGGCAGCATTGCGGGCACGGGCAATCTCCTCCTGGGCACCACCGGCGCCGGGACGCTCATGCTTTCCGGCAGCACGGTCAATACCACCGGTTCTATCTCTAACAATGCCAGCGGTGGAGGGGTGACCACGATCAGCGCCGCCATCGGCAGCAACGTCGCCGGCATCATTCAGAACAGTGGATCGTCCACCCTGACCCTTTCGGGCACCAACACCTATCACGGCACGACGACCGTAAACAGTGGCGTGCTCAAGGCCGGGACCACGCAGGCCCTGGGCGTTAATTCCGCGGTCACGCTGGCCAATGTTTCCGGCGCCATTCTTGACATCACGGGCTACAACACCGCCATTGGATCCCTTACCGGCGGCGGCGCCAGCGGCGGCAATATTACGCTGGGCGCCGCCACCCTGACCATCGGCGGCGATGCCACCAGTCCGGCGGCTTATGCCGGCAGTATTTCCGGTACCGGCAGTATCACCAAGATCGGTTCGGGCGTGCTGACCCTCGCGGGCACCAACGGGTACTCCGGTGGCACCAGCCTCAATGCCGGCACTATCTCCGTCACGGCGGACAACAACCTGGGCAATGTTTCCGGTGGCCTGGTCTTCGGTGGGGGCAGCCTGCTTAACGGCGGTGGCGGATCCACCGCCTTTGCCACCAGCCGCGCCATCACCCTGGTCAGCGGTGGTGGAACGCTGGATACGGGCACGGCAGGCAATACGTCTCTCTTCAGCGGTACGCTGACCGATGGCGCCAATCTGCTGACGCTGCAAGGCAGCGGTTATGGCACTTACAACGGCGCGATCGGCAATGGCAGCGGCGGGCTGACCAAGGCCGGCAGCGGCACCTGGACCCTCGCGGGCTCCAATACATATAGCGGCGGTACCACCATTAGTGCGGGTGTGCTGCGTCTGGGCAGTGCCAACGCACTGGGCACCGGTGGATTGATTCTGGCCGGCGGCACGTTGGACTCCGCCGGCGGTACCATCACCCTGGCCAGTGCCCCGCAAACCTGGAACAGCGACCTGACGTTCCAGGGGTCAGCGAATTTGAACATGGGCGCCGGCACCGTCACCCTGACCGCCACTCGCCAGGCCACTGTCGATGGTGGTAACCTGACCATCGGCGGGCCCATCGTCGGTGGGACCTATGGCTTAACCAAGGCCGGGGGCGGCACGCTGACGTTAAGCGGGTCGAACACTTACACCGGCACCACCACCATCTCCGGTGGTGTCCTGGTGCTTGGTGCCGGCGGAAGCCTGGCAAGTTCCAAGATTATTGTGGGTGATACCGCCGCCGACAGTGCCGCGGCGTTGAATGTCGGTGGTGTAACCGGCGGCTTTCATGTCGCGGGCGGGCAGACCCTGGCCGGTCATGGCATCGTGCTGGGCGGTGTCACGGCGGATACGGGTTCGCATCTGGCGCCGGGCAATTCCATTGGCACCACCACCTATGACACTCTGACCTTGAGCAACGGAACCGCGCTCGATTACGACTTTGGCACTGCCAACGCCAGCCATAGCCCCATCACCACCGGCAGTGCGGATCTGATTGCCATTACCGCCAGTACTTCCGGTTCGCTGGTCTTCCCGTCTGGTGGACAGGTGACGTTGAACCTGGCCAGCGGAGGCGCCTTTACCTCTGGCCACGGAACCTATGAACTATTCAGCTATGTCAACAGCGGTGCGGTGCTGAACTTTAACGGGGGCGATGGCGCGACCGGCTCGATCCGGCTGAGCGGGTTCCCAACGGGCACGGCCAATTCCACCACGCACTACACGCTGTCCAACGATACGGGTAATTCCGGCATCTTCCTGGACTATGTCAACAACAATTCGCACCTGGCCTTTACACCCACGACCGTGACCCTGACCACCTTGACCACCGGCACACCCGGTACATCCGCCACGCTGGGCAATACCCAAACCGATGGGACGACGACAACGTACAGCGTTGGCGTGACCAACAACGGACTAACGGTTACCGATCCGGCCGGCGGGGCGCTCAATGCCGGCAACACCAGCAACTTTGGCTTGGTGCTGGTCGGTAATAATGACAATGGTTCGGCCACCAGCGGCACCAAGACCTACACCGTTACCGTTGCCAACACCAGCAATACCGCCGATACTACCGCGACCATTACGGTTACCGCCAATATCTACCAGCCCGCGGCACTGTCGACCGCACTGGTTGGCGGCAATCTAAACCTGACCAACACCCACAGTTCCGATGGCGGCCAGCGTGCCGGTGCCACACTCAATACCATCAGTTCCAGCAGCAGCAACTTTACGGTCAGCCTTGGCGGTGCGCCCAACGTGGGTATTGCCGGCGGCAGTGATGTAACCGCCACCGTGGCGACCTACAGCCTGGCGCCCAATCGGCTCAATGGGTTCTATCCGGGGGCCACAGCTACTGCCGCGGCCCAGTATACCAATGGTACATTAGCGTTGCAGGGCACCATCACCAGCCCCACCTGGAATTTGCCGGGCACCACGGTCAGCGCTGCCCAGGGCGTCGGCCAGACCTTCACTTCCAATATCGCCAGCGGCCAGAAATACAGCGGCTACGGACTAAGCAGCGGTACCGCCGGCAGTGCCCTTAAGACCAATGCCACATTCCTGGACTCGGCTACGGCCACCTCTGCGCATGATGTGACGATGAGCTTTACCACGCGGGCGGCCGTACCCGCCGATTCGTCGATTCTCTTCAGCGATATGGTCACGGTGGGCGGCGTAAGCGACCTGGTCGTGCTGTCCATGAGCTATGACACGGGATTGGCCGGCAGCCAGACCGCTTCGCTGTTCCTGGGCCACGAGGTAGGCAGCGCCTGGGTCAATGCCGGCAACAGCAGCAACCCCAAACTCGGGGCCTATGTCAGCGAGGATCTGGTCCTGGGCTATTACGGTCTGGACACCAACACCCACACCGTCTGGGCCGTGGTTGACAGCGCCGATGGCAACGGTACCTTCGCCGTGATCCCCGAACCGACGAGTTTGGGCTTGCTGGGGCTGGGGGCGTTGGGCTTGCTGGCACGGAAGCGGAGAACGTAACATCTTTATCGCGGTGGCCTTGCCTGCTGTTGTCAATACACCACGGGCAAGGTTGTTGACGGATTCCCCGTAAATAGTTGAGAATTTGGTGGACTAAAATGCTGCCGCAGGGTCTATTTCCGCTGAATAATCCAGCCCGGAAAACGCTGTTGCAATTCATCGACCTGCGTTTCGGTGAATGTGCTCTTCGGTAGGTCGATCACTAAACAACCAAATTGATATAGCGGCGTAATATCCTTGACCGATGTTCCATCAAGCGAAAGGCTTGTCAGCATGTGGAGTGCGGCAAGCGGCGAAATATCCTCAGTTGGCGTATCCGTGAGAGTAATCGCCTTTAGATTGATGAGATGAACCAGCGGCGAAAGATTCGTCACCTTGGTTCCCTTGAGCGACAGCATCTTGATGTTCCTTAAGTGGATCAGCGATGATATGTCTGTGATGGGCGAGTCCGTCAAATCAAGCGCCTCTAGCTTCGCCAGCCGAGTTAACGGCGAGTAGTCTGTGATGTCGCCTCTGTTGAAAAGTCCGATCCACGTCACGCGGTCTAGGACGTAACAACTGGGACCGAGACGTCCCCGGAGCCAAGGCGAGACGATGGGCGTATAAAGCACCCCAGTGTGTCGAACATGCAGTTCCACCAACACCCGTTGCTCGTCACTCCATCCCCAATAGAACCACCCCCAAGCCATCACCAGCAGCACGAAGATCGTCACCAGCGCCATTATCGACCGTTTGATATACCAATGCGACCAGCGAATTGGATGGCGGCGGAATGTCTCTGGATTGACGGGATCAAAGCCGCGCCCACATTCCGGGCATCGTGGCGTGGTCAGTCTTCGCAATTCGTAACCGCAACGTCGGCAATACCGTGCCGGTTCGGTGTCCGGATGGCTGGTTTCAGATTGTCCGGGTTGCTCTGTCATGGTCAGCATATCTTCCCACGTTCGGCGATGCCGTCAATGCCCAAACCGTTCCACGGGCACGTCTGCTCGTTGGACCGCTCTCCGAAGAGCCTGTGCGCTCCGACCTATGTCGTGTAATATGAAATCTTCAGGTTGTGACACGAATGCATACGCGGAGCCATGCTATGAACTCACGGGTTAGGAATATCGGCGTATGCTTGATCCTTGTGCTGGTCGCTTTGACGGGTTGCAGTACCGCCGCATCGAATCCCACGACGGCAGGCCAGACCATCACGGATGTTTTTGTGGATGTGGCCCGCATTCATCACGATGCCAAGTCCAATGGCGATACCTGGGATCATATCTGGGCGGATGATGGCAACCTGTATTCATTCGGGTGCGATGGCCGGGGGTATGGCACGGCGGGGCGTAATGTGAATTTCAACAAGCTCGTCGGGGTCGCATGGGACGCGCTGACAGGCAGCCTCGTGAATTCCATGGACGACTACGGCAAGCCCATGCAGAAAATTGCCAACGGTTCGAACTGGAAGGTGACGGGGGCCGATTGTATCGATGGCGTCTTTTACGTCTTCATCGCCGACAACTGGTACGGCAATCAGAATGCCTGGAACGGCCCGGCCAAGGATCCATTCCTCCGCCAGACGGTCAATAATATGAGCCTGCTCAAATCGACCGACCAGGGCCGCACGTGGTCGCATCCCGTGGCGGACAACATCGCCCACCCGATGTGGACGAGCCGGAAGTTCTCCACGGGATTCTTCTTTAAGTACGGCCAGAACGGCGGCGCTACCCGCCAGGATGACCATGACAAGTATGTCTATGCAATCTCCAATGATGGGTTCTGGAATTGCGGATCGGCCTTCTTCCTGGGCCGCGTTTTACGCTCCAGGATCGCCCAACTCAACGCCGGCGATTGGGAATATTCTTGCGCCGGGCAGTGGACGAAGGATCTTGACCAGGCCACGCCCGTTCCGGGATTGCCCAACGGCGCGATGAAATGCACCATGGGCAGCCCCATCTGGCTATCGAGCCTGCAACGCTATGTCACCGTCACCTGGTCGGATCCGGGCGCCACCAAGAAATGGCATTACCCGCCGGATGTGACCTTTGCGTTTTACCAGGCCGAGCATCCGTGGGGGCCCTGGTCGTACATCGGGGAGAAATCGGCCGGCGAGTTTATCGCCGACCGCAAGGACCGCATCCACCGCTGGTATGGTCCGTCGCTGAGCCCGCGGTTCATTACGGAACATCCCGATGGCAGCGTCACGGTGATTCTGATGTTCTCCGGCCAAACCTGGGAGGATAAGCCCGAGAGCCTCTATAAGAACAACTCCTGCCCCGTCACCTTTTACACCCGGCCGCTGCCCAAACTCACCGCGACGCTCAACGATACCGATACCGCCGCCGTCTATTCGGCCCAGTGGAAACACGAGACCGGCCGGGGATTCGGCGATTTGGACGACGATATCCATGTGACCAGTACGGCGGGCACAACCTGCGATTTTTCGTTCACCGGCACGGGCCTGGAAATCCTCTCCGAGAAATATTTTGACATGGGCGATGTCGAAGTGCTGCTGGATGGGAAGTCCGAAGGGCTTTTCCATCTCTATCAGGACCCGATGCCCCGGCTGTATCAGATCCCGTTCTACCGCCGTATGGATCTGCAACCCGGCCCGCACACCGTGCGGGTCATTAACCGCGCTGCGGATGGAACCTTCTGCATCATTGATGGCTTCAAGGTCTATGACGGCCAATGACTGGCGAATCGCGGCATTCCGCCATATATTAACCCGCCTATGAAGATTTTACTGACCACCACCAGCTATCAGGATACCCCCGGCCCGCATCACGAACTGCTGGCCCAATCAGGGTTTACAATTGTTCGGGCACGCGGGCCGCTAACCGATCGCCAAATGCTGGATTTAATCATCCAGAACGACGGCTTCGATGGCCTGCTCAATGGCGACGATCACCTGACCGCCGCGGTTATCGATGCCGCGCTGGCGGCCAAGACGCCGCTCAAAGTGATCGCCAAGTACGGCATCGGCTTGGATTCCATTGATGTTAAACATGCCACTGCCCGCAAAATACCGGTGCTCTTCACGCCCGGTGTCAATCACACCACGGTGGCGGAACATGCCTTCGGCTTGATGATCGCGATCGCCAAGCATTTCTGGCCCCACCTGCGTTCCACCAAAAAAGGCGAGTGGAAACGGATCACCGGCAACGAACTCTTTGGTAAGACTATCGCGGTGCTGGGCGTTGGGCGGATCGGCAAAGAGGTCATCAAACGCGCGGCCGCCTTTGACATGAAACCCGTCGGCTTTGATGTCTACTGGGACGAGGCGTTTGCCCAGCACTATGGCGTACGCCGGGCCGCCACGGCCGATGAGGCGTTGCTGGATGCCGATGTGGTCTCGCTGCATATGAGCCTGGATGCCGCCAACCGTGGCTTTATCAACCGGGAGCGCCTGGGCCGCATGAAGAAAGGGGCGATCCTGATCAACACCGCCCGCGGCGGCCTGGTGGTCGAGGAAGATGTGGCCGCGGCCTGCGTATCGGGCCAGCTTCTGGGCTACGGGGCCGACGTGCTCAACCAGGAACCTCAGCCGAAGGATCACCCGTTCGTCAACATCGATAACATTATTGTGACCCCGCACGTGGGCAGCCGCACGTTTGAATCGGTCGAGCGGCAGGCGGTGCGGGCGACGCTGAATATCGTCAACTACCTCAAGGGCGGGAAAGACTTTATTCAGGCGAATAGCTTCTAATGGTCTTCGGAGCCGCGACCGTAAGGGAGCGACCGCCAGAAGTCAGAAGCCAGAAGATAACTTGAAAGTGGCCGGGCGTGGAGCCCGGATGTGATTTGGTTCTTGTTACTGTAAATGGAGTCGAAGGAACTATGGCAGACGCAAATTCGCTCGCGGATGTGGGTTTGATTGGTTTGGCCGTCATGGGTCAGAACCTGGTATTGAACATGGCCGATCACGGCTTTGCGGTGGCGGTATTCAATCGCACCACCGCCACCATGCAGGCGTGGATCGACAAGATTACGAAGGAGGAACCCGCCGCGCCGCGCGTCAGCGGGTTTAGCGATCTCAAGGCTTTTCTGGCCGCCATCAAGCGGCCGCGGAAGATCATCATCCTGGTCAAGGCCGGCGCTGCCGTCGATGCGGTCGTGGCCCAGTTGCTCGAGGCCGGCCTGGAAAAAGATGACATCGTGGTGGATGCCGGCAACTCGCTCTGGACCGACACCATTCGGCGCGAGAAGGAATATGCCGCCCGCCTGAAGTTCTTCGGCTCCGGCGTTTCGGGCGGGGAACTGGGCGCCCGCTTCGGGCCTTCGATGATGCCCGGCGGCGATCCGGCATCCTGGCAGCACCTTAAGCCCATTTGGGAAGCGGTGGCCGCCAAGGTGGATGCCAAGACCGGCAAGCCGCTGGAAAATTACGCCCCCGGCAAACCCGTCATCGGCGGGGTGGCCTGCACCGCGTACATTGGCCCCAACGGCGCGGGGCACTATGTCAAGATGATCCACAATGCCATTGAATACGTGGATATGCAGTTGATCTGCGAAGGCTATTTCCTGCTCAAGAACCTGCTGGGCTTAAGTGCCGGCGAACTGGGCGATATTTTTACCGAATGGAACCAGGGCGACCTGGATTCGTACCTCATCGAGATCACCGCCGACATCCTGCACCAGAAGGATCCGGCCCGCAAAGGCAAGTTCCTGGTCGATTCGATTCTGGATACCGCCGGCCAGAAGGGGACCGGCAAGTGGACCTCGGTCAACGCGCTGGATATGGGCATTCCCGCCAACGCCATGGCCGAAGCGGTCTTTGCCCGGTGCCTCAGCGCCCTCAAGGATGAACGGGTGGCGGCGTCCAAGAAACTAAAAGGCCCCAAGCCCAAGCGCGTGGGCGCCAAGAAGCCACTGATTGAAGCGGTGCGCAACGCCCTGTATTGCTCGAAGATTTGCGCCTATGCCCAGGGTTTCCAGCTCATGGCCGAGGCCCAGAAGGAATACAAGTGGACGCTCGATTTTGGCACCATTGCCAGCATCTGGCGCGGCGGGTGCATCATCCGCGCCCGGTTCCTCCAGAAGATCACCGATGCCTACACGCGCCAGGCCAAGCTGACCAACCTGCTGCTGGATCCCTACTTCAACAAGCAGATCCAGAAGGCTCAGGACGATTGGCGCAAGGTCGTGGCCATTGCCGCGCAGAATGGCATTGCCGCCCCGGCGTTCATGTCGGCCCTGGCGTATTACGATGGTTATCGCAGCGCGGTGCTGCCGGCCAACCTGCTCCAGGGTCAGCGGGATTATTTTGGCGCTCACACCTACGAACGCACGGATCAGCCGCGCGGCAAGTTCTTCCACATTGATTGGCCCGAGGCGACGCGCCCGCAGATTACCTTGTAAACCGAACGTAGCGAATGACCGTAGCTCCGTGGCGGAAGCCCGGGGCTTGAATTAGATCAAAAGAGGACTCTCATGCCGACCGTCAATTACATCATGCCCGTCGATATGCACAATGCCCTGGTCACCAGGGCGTACAAGAAGCGGGGTTTTGGCAAGCAGGAATCCATGGCCGCGGCCCGGTTTTCCGAATTGACCGCCTGGCATGGCATCAAGACGCACAACGCGATCAAGGCGTTGCACCTCGATGAACTCTTTGGCTCCAAGGCCGGCGGTTGCGTGCCCAAGGCCAAGGTCGAGAAGATCAAGAGCCCCTTCAAGGCGGTCCAGAAGTGGAACGCCAACAAGAAGCTCGGACAGGCGGTGGCGTTTGAAGCCATGGCCACCGCCATGAAACTGGCCGATCGCTACGGCGTTGGCGCGGTGGCGGTGGATAACGCCTTTCATTACCTCTGGGGCGGCGGCTACGTGATCGAGGCGGCCAAAAAGGGCTACATCGCCTACACCTGCTGCACCGCGGCCTTGGCCGAAGTGGTGCCCTTTGGCGGTAAGTTCCCCACGCTGGGTACCAACCCGCATTCCTGGGCGTTTCCCACGACCGACGCCATCGGCTATCCAATCTGCATCGACTGGGCCACATCCATCGTCGCCATGGGCCGCATCCAGCAATTTATCCGCGAAGGCAAACCGGTTCCCACCGGCTGGGGCGTCGATGAATTGGGCAACGAAACCACCGATCCCAATAAGATCAAGGCGCTCTTCCCGTTCGGCCAGCACAAAGGCTATGGCCTGTCGCTGATCGACGAATTGCTGGCGGCCTATATCGGCGGCTCGCTGCCGACCATCCGCAACCGCTGGGCGCAAGTCGGCCAGCAGCCCGGCGAAAAGGGCACCTGCTGCTTCTACTTCCAATGCACCCGCCCGGACGCCATTTCCGGCGGCAACTTCGCCAGTGGCCGCGCCCAAACGGATAACGTCAAAGCCGTCCTCGGCGATATCCTCGGCCACGGCAACGAGGCGGCGATTCTGCCCGGCCAGCTTGAGGCCCGGGCGGCGGCACTCAGCGCTCAGCACGGCGGCTTAATCTTTACCAAGGCGGAAGTCGACGCGCTGGCGGAAATTGCCCATGAGGCAAAGTTTAAGCTGGATGTGACGGCGCTTAAGACGATTGAACTTTAACTTGGAGATGAACATGGCCTACGCAGGTTTGGACATTAGCGGAAAAAGTTGTGTGGTGACGGGCGGTACCAGCGGCATTGGGCGGGCCATTGCGCTGGGGCTGGCCCAGGCGGGCGCCAAGGTCGTCGCCGGGTCGACCAGTCCCGAGAAGGTCGCCAGCATTAAGCAGGAACTCGGGGCGGGGCATGAGGCGATCACCCTGAATGTGACGGATCCGGCCAGCGTGCAGGCGGCCATGGCCCTGGCGGTGCAGAAGTTCGGGCGGCTCGATGCGGTGGTTAATGCCGCCGGCATCATCAAGAAGGTGCCGTCGCTGGATATGCCGGTGGAAGATTTTGAGAAGATCGTACGTGTGAACCTGGTGGGTAATTTCATTGTGTGCCAGGCGGCCGGGCGAATCATGAAAGATCAGACGCCGGATCCCCAGGGCTTGCGCGGCAGCATTGTGAATGTCGCCTCGCTTAATTCGTTCATCTCGTTGTCGGAAGTGCTGGCCTACGCCTGTTCCAAGAGCGGCGTGATGGGCCTGACCCGCGGCCTGGCCAACGAATGGGCGCAATATGGCATTCGCGTTAATGGTTTGGCGCCAGGCGTATTCCCCACGGAACTCAATCGCAAGCTCATCGAAGGCACACCCCGCGGCGAGTGGCTGCGCAAGCATACGCCGCTGGGCCGTTTCGGCAATGCCGAGGAACTGGTGGGGTCGGTCATCTACCTGATTTCGCCCTCGGCCAGCTATACCACCGGGGAAACGATCATTGTCGATGGTGGATTCCTCGCACGCGGGGTCTGATGCCAAATCGAACGCGCCTGATGAACGCGCTTGTTGCCGAATTGAATCCCGTATGTAACTTTTTTAATGTCGGAGCGTTATAATGGATGAACCTCCGGCGGCAATAATTGCGCGGGCCAATAAGGCTTGGACGATTTAGTCCGATATATTCGGGCCGGGGGTTACGGCGGGGGTGTTTATTCATACTCGCCCCTGCGGGTGTAGGCCAATTGGACTCTCCAGCAAGATGATTTGGTGGCGTGAAACTGGTGGTTAATTACGGTGGCACCCGCAGAAAATGCGGGTGTAGTGAATGTTTACAACACAATTTTCTCCGATGCGGGTCGTGGAATACAACGATCCGCGTCACTATGCCGACCGCGTGGGCCGCTGGATGGTCATCCGCGAGGCGGAGAACTGCTATATTTTGGGCATTTTGCCGGAATTGATTGCCAATGCGGGCAATCCCAACATCCCGCGTACGCGAATGTTTGCGGTCCAAGATGGGGAACATGTGCTGGCCGCCGCGGTGTTGTTTCCCAATGGCTGCCTGGCCATGACGTGGGCTTCCCAGGAAATGAAGGTGGCCTTGGCGCAAGGGCTCCTGCAAACCAAGTGCCGCCTGACAAGCGTCTTTGGACCGGGGCATATTGCCTGGCACTTTGCCAAGCTCTGGGCCGAACATACCGGTCAGGCGTTCGAATTTGACCGCACCGAGCGCGTCTATCAATTGGCCCGGCCGACCTACGAGTTGCCGCCGGGTGGCCGGCTGGAACTGGCTACAACCGCCGATAGCGCTTTATTAACCCAATGGCTGGAGGATTTCGGCCATACGGTGAAATACGAATACACCAATATCGCGGAAATTCGCGATAGTCTGTTGGCCGGCCGGCAGCTTTTCCTGTGGAAGAATCCCCATCCGGTTTCGATGGTGGCGTGGGTTTCCCCAACCCCCAATGGCGGCTGCATTAATTTCGTTTATACGCCGCCGGCATTACGCCGCCAGGGCCATGCCGCAGCGGCCATCACGGCGCTGGCGCGACACATGTTAAGCAATGGGCGGCGCTTCTGTTTTATCATGACCGATCCGTCCGACAATGGCTCCAACGCGATCTACCAGAAAATTGGAGCCCGCACGCTTTGCGAGCTTTTGCGGTGTATGATTGTGCCGGCTCCGGCAGTGCCGGTGCCCCCGCCCCAGTGGCAGGGGGCATTTGTGTAGGTTGGCCGAGTTGGTGGGGGGGGAGAAGTGGCAAGGGAACACGAGGCGGCAGGGGTTCCCTCGCGCACGTTGCTGTGGACGTGCGGCACGGGCTTGGTGCTGTCCCTGTATCTGGCCCGCATGCATTACTACCTTTACGGCCATGCGACGTACCACAAGTTCTTGTGTGATGTCAGCGCCCTTTTCGATTGCAGCTATGTGGTGTCCAGCCCCTGGTCCGAAGTATTGCCGGGCATACCAGTTGCGGGGCCGGCGGCGGGATTGTTCCTGGGATTGCTGCTGCTCAATGTTCTGTTTCGCGGATCGCAGGCGGGGCCGGGCCTGGCGGCGGGCTGTCTGCTGAGCGTGGCGGCCGTGGTGGTCTGCCTGGTCTACCTGGGAATCATGGTATTGGTGATTCGCCACGGCTGCCTGCTCTGCCTGGCGCTCGATGCCATCGTGCTCTGGACGGCGGGCCTGTACCTCTGGAACTTCGAGCGCTGGCAAGTATTTCGCGGCACGGGGTTACTTGAAGCGATCGGCGGCCTGGCGCTGGTGGCGGTCTGCCTGGCTGGCACTACGATGACACTCAAACTGCTGCTGCAGCGCACGCTGCACCAGCAGGTCGCGGACATGATCGCGGCGATTGAATACACGACGCCGACGCCCCTGCCGTTTGCCGCATCATCCGCCGCTCCGGTAACGCTCTATGTCTTCTCGGATCTGCAATGCCCCGCCTGCCGCGAAGGGTTCGGAACCCTGCTCAAGGTGCAGGAAATATACGGGCCGAAACTGCATGTCGTATACAAGAATTATCCGCTGGATTGGGCCTGCAATCCGCATCTGCCGCGGGCCAGTCACCCCGGAAGTTGCGCCGCGGCACGGGTGGCGATCAGCGCGGGGCTCCGGGGGCGCTATGCCGCCGTGGCCGGGCAGCTGATTGCCACTTCCGGGGATCTGGCCGCCACGCTGACGCGGTTGGAGGCGGATCCACAGATCCGCGCCGGCCTGGAACCGGCCACGGCCGTCCTGGCCGCGGATATCCAGGATGGGACCACGGTGGGGGTGGAGCGCCTGCCGACGTACTTTCTAAATGGGCGTAAGATCGAAGGGCCCCAGCCGCTGCCGGTGTGGACCGCCGTGCTGGACGAGTTGTTGGGTTCCGCGTCCCATGCGGGGCGCTAAGCCTGCGCCGGGGCGGGCGAATGGGCGGGAAGGAGAACTGTTGGACGGGGGCGAAGGGCCTGCCAGTGACTGCGAACATTTCCGGTCCATCCGGCCGCAGCGGCACGAGGTTGTGAATTCTGCCACCTAAATATTTTTTGGAAACTTCATTGTTCGTATTGTACGTTGAAGGGGTAGAACATGATTATTCATCAGACATGTCCGAAGTGTCGCAAGTGCTACCGCCTGGCACAGGAACTGGCGGGACGGCGGGTGTTCTGCAAACGGTGCCATGCGGTGTTTGCCGTGGGTGCTGCCCCCCAGAGTACAAGGGGATCGGGGACGAACCAGACCAGCGAGACAAGGAGCGGGATGATGATGCTTCCAACAGGACCCTATGGTGAAAACGATTGCGCCGCGGCCTATCCCAAGCGCAGTGCGGTGCGCAGTGTTGAAGAGCGCAGCGAGATCCGCTCCGTCGTGCACAATGTGCAGGATATCCTGAAGCTCGATTTGCGCACCATGCGCGTGCTGATTGCCGAATTGATGGGCTTCTCGGAGGTCGTCATTGACGACGACCAGGAGATGCACGGCCTGCTGGAAGGCACGCTGCAACGGGTGCCCAATTACCCGGAAGACACACATTTTACCGACGATATTCTCTCCCGCCTGGAATGGAATGGCGTGGCCTATGCCCTGCGCTACGAACCTCATGGCGCCGGGAACCATTACGGCTTCTACCTCAAAGGTGCCCACGTGCTCGGACGGTCGCGCGCCATTGCCGCCTGCCGCGGCTTCCTGCTGGCGAGCCTCCAGACGTCGGACCAGGCGCATGCGGCCGCCGTGGCGGCGATGGTGCATTGAGGTAATAGTCGTTAGTAGTTGGTGGTTCGTTGTGCGCGAAGACCGCAGCGCCGGCGTCCCGCTCCAGTTAACCACTTAACTGTTTAACTACTTAACCGATGCCCCGCTACCGTCACGCGCTCACGGGGCCGCCGGCTATTCGGCCGCCGCCACGTCCGGGAACGGTTGCCGGTCCGCCCGGGCGAGATCCATTACGTGCAGGTCGCAGCGCGACTGGCCATTATAATGGTCCTGCCGCGGTTCGACGACCAGATCAATTTCCAAACCCACATGCAGGGCCGGTTCGAGCGGGCCGGCGTTAAACGCAATGCCCCGGCACTGGTGTCCCTGCTGCGTCAGCAGCAATTGCAGGTGGGCGCCGGTGCGGCCGACCCGGCGCGGCGGCGCGGTAATCCGGGCGCCCTGCACCAGCAGACGCGGCCGCGGGTTTCCCCGGCCAAACGGTTCAAAGAGTTCCAGGTACTTAAGGGCGTCCACACGGGCTTCTTGCAGCCGCAGCAGGCCATCGAGTTCCAAGGTGGGCACCAATTGTTCATCCGGCAGCATGTCCTGGGCGTAGTCGTTGAGCCGCTGCGTAAAGGCTGTCAGATTGCCGCGGGGAAACTTGACTCCCCCGGCCATGGCATGGCCGCCGCCGCTGGTCAGCAGATCGCGACAATGTTCGATGGCCTGATGGAGTGCAAAGCCCGCGATCGACCGCGCACTGCCATGGCAGAGTTCCGCATCGCCGGCCAGCACAAACGTCGGCCGATGGTAGGCATCCACCAGGCGCGACGCCACAATCCCCACCACGCCGGCATGGTTATCTTCCGAACTGACCACAATAACTCGCGGCAAGGTCTCCCAGGCCTCCACCTGCGCCTTGGCCGCGACCACCATCTTTCGCTCGGTGGCCTGGCGCTGCCGGTTCTGCTCTTCCAGGTAGGCGGCAATTTCCGTGGCCCGTTCCGGCGTGGCGGAGGTCAGCAGTTCCACCGCCAGATCGGCATGATCCATGCGGCCGGCGGCATTGAGCCGCGGTGCCAGACCGAAACCTACCGCAATGGTATCCAATTTTTTATCGCTATAGCCGGCGGCGGCGATCAGGGCTCGAATGCCCGTGAAACTCGAACGCGTCACCTGTTGCAGACCATAGCGTGCCAGGATGCGGTTTTCGCCGATCAGCGGTACCACGTCGGCGATGGTGGCCAGCGCCACCAGTCCGGTGAATTCAACCAATAAGTTGCGATAGACGGCATTGACCCGGCCGCCGCCGCACAGGCGCGAGGCCAGCGCCCAGGCCAGTTTGAACGCCACCCCGGCGCCGCACAAATCGGGGTTGGGATAGGTGCTGCCGGGCAGGCGTGGATGCACAATGGCACAGGCCGGCGGTAATTCCGCGGGCAGTTCGTGGTGGTCGGTGACGATCAGGTCAATCTTGCGGCGCCCGGCCAGGCGCACCGGTTCGAGGGCCGAAATACCGCAATCGATGGAGATGATCAGTTCGGCACCGCGCCCGATGACGGTCTCCACCGCCGCGCAGGACAAGCCATAACCTTCTTCCACGCGGTGCGGAATGTAATGGGTCACCTTGGCCCCGGCATTCTTGAGCAGGTGCCAGAGCATGGCGGTGCCGGTAATGCCATCGACGTCGTAATCCCCAAAAAGCGTGATGCTCTGGCCGGTGGTAATGGCGGTCACGATGCGGTCCACCGCCGTGTCCATATTGGGTAACAGCGCCGGATCATGCAGATCCTTGAGTTGCGGATACAGAAAAGCCTGGGCATCGGCCGCCGTGCGGATGTTCCGCTGGACCAGCAACCCCGCCACCAGCGGCGGCACACGCAGTTGCGCGCCCAGGTCGGCGGCCACCGGGGCGGTCGCCCCATCGGGCCGCTGCCAGCGTTGCCGTTTAAACGAGATAGGGGTTGCCGGGACCATCCGTGTTCCACCTGCGCGAATCTCTGGGGGCATCTTACCATGGAAAACCGGCGGATGCGGGGTGTGGCCCGATTTTGTGGCATTGCCGCGCCGGTAGCACACGCTGGCCACAAAATCTGGCCACACCGCCCCTGCGGATTGCAATTTTGGCAACCGCGCTGTACGGTCTTACCCGCATTCCCGAGAATATTTGCCACCGGGCCAACGGTTCTTTCGCGGCGGAGGATAGCATGATAATCAAGTGTGCCAATTGTCAGGAATACATCGAACTGCCGGATGATGCGGGCGGCAAGACCCTGCCCTGCGTTTTGTGCGGCATTGCAATGATGGTGCCGCGCCCCCATGCGCCCGATGATGATGCGGACTTGGATTTCCGGCCCGTGGATGAAGCCGAGGAAAAGCGGGCCAAAGCCGTGCTCGACGAGATGCACCGGCGGGCCGTAGCCCAGATTGGCACCGATGTAAGCAAGATCCTGCGCAGCGAAAAAGTGCCCGACAAGACGGCACCCAATTATGTTGATCCCGCCGGGGATGATATCGAAGGCCTGGTGATCGATTGGCTCCTGTTCGAGCACGCCGGGGATGATGGCGAAGCGACGATCGCGGTATCGAAGATGCGCGGGCGGGAAAGCGATGTCAAAAGCGTGCTGGCCCGCCTGACGTTGGGCATCCTGGATGGCACATCGCTGGCGGAACTGGATCCGGAGGTGTTTGCCAAGATGAAACAGAAGCTGCGTGTGAAGCTGGATTCCGCCGGTTTGGTGGGCGAAGGGGAGTGGGGGAGGAAGTAGGTTAGGAGTATGCCCAAAATTACTTCCGGCATTCTTGACGAACGTTCAACGTCCAACGCTCAACGTCCAATGAAACAGCTTTGTTTAACGTTGAAAGTTGGGTGTTGAACGTTGGACGTTTGCTCGAAATCGGGCAGTTCTTTCGATCTCATCCCTTAAACCGCTACCGCGCGCTGCGCATGCAAGTAGGCAACCGCAGTTTGGAATACTTCCAGGCCGTCGGCATTGGCGCCGGCGCGCGTCCAGGTGGGATGCGTCAGCGGGTCGGCGATGCGTTCGGGGTGGGGCATCAGGCCCAGGACGCGGCCGGTGATATCGCAGATGCCCGCGATGGCATCGGTGGAGCCGTTGGGGTTTTCCGGGAAGTTTTGGGCGGCATGGCCGGCGGCGTCCACATAGCGAAACACGATCTGGTCGTTGGCTTGCAGCGCCTGGAGTATCGATGGTTCCCGCACCACAAAGCGTCCTTCGCCATGGGCGATGGGGAATGCCAGCGTTTTGCCAGGTGCGAGCCATTTGCACAATTTCGATTCCGAACGCACCAGCGTCCAGCGGTCTTCAAACTTGCCCTGGGTGTTGTAGGTAAGCGTGGTGGGGTGAGAGTCGGTGGGGGCCAACTGCGGCATGGGGCCCGGCAGCAGGCCGGCCTTTACCAGCACCTGGAAGCCGTTGCAGATGCCGATGATCATCTTGCCGTCGGCGACAAATTGCGCCAGGGGGGCACGCAGGTGGTGGATCAGCTGATTGGCGAGTATTTTGCCCGACGCGATATCGTCGCCGTAAGAAAAGCCGCCGGGAAACGCCAGAATCTGTGGCTCCTGCAGCAGGGCGGGATTCGCCAGCAGCGCATTGATATGCACGGTGCGGACGGCGGCACCGGCCAGCGTAAAGGCGTGATCGAGTTCGCGATCACAATTGGTGCCGGCGGTGCGGAGCAATAACACGTGGATACGGGAATCGGTTGTCATCAGGGTATTAGCTCGCGAACGGGAATAACGGTACTTTCCCGGCCGGCAATCGGCAGGGGAACGGGAGCCACCGTGAACCGGCGAACCGGATGCGGCGGTTTTTGAATATCGGCAAATGGTACAGTGGCCAAGGACATTATCGCGACCTCCACCATATTGTACAAAGGCAACGCGGAAACGGCGAATTGCTGAGTGAAATCAGAATTTCCCAAAATAGAAGTCGTCGCGCGAAATACCCAAATCCTCTACGATGTCCTCAATGATGCCGCGCGGCAGGTTACCCGGATGCGCCGCAAAAGTAATCAGCCGATCGGGGCGAAATGGGTTTGAATAGTGTCTGTGGCTGCCACGGGTCCGAACGAGACGGCATCCAATTTGCAACAGACGCCGCTCAAGTTGACGGCAGTTGTAGGAAGGGTATTTGCCCATGCTCAGGCCACCAGGACAAACTTGTTACGGAACGCCTCTGGAATGGGACGCCCCGTCTCCATCAGCGCTTCCAAGTGCGCCTTGGCTGCTTGCTCAAATCGGAGGGTAGCCTCGCCTTTGTCCCGGCCATGGGCATGACAACCCGGCAGGAGGTCCGACTTGGCGATCCATACGCCTTCATCTTGGCGCAGGCTGATCTTGGATACCGGTACAATCATCATCAATCCATTTTGTTGGTGACCGCGCCGCCCGCAATCGCCACGTCCTGCGTCGGCCCGCGGCGGCGCCGAATCAAACTATTGGTGAATTATAGCCAAAACTGGCCAGAGAAGCGATTCGTGCCTCGTCGCGCGATCGCCTAGGGGGCTTTGGGAAAACCGTCTTCCGCTGGCATGGGTTGGTTGTTGAGTTTCCAGCCGTCGATGCGTTCGAGCTGCCAGTCCGCCCCGTAATCCTGCCAGACCAGTTGCCATTGCGTCAAATAGGTGCCGGCGGCCGTGCCATCCAATTGCGATACCACCGAAATGGCGGAGCGGGCTTGGCGATCGCCAAGCTGGGCCTCGTAGCTGCGAATCATATTGCTCTTAATGGTGAAGGTTTTCAGTGACGCCTCGACTTCTTTGACCAGGCCGGCGCGATCCAACGGGCCAAAAGCGAACTTCTCATCCAGGACCGACTGGATCCCGCCCATATCTTTACGCTGGGCGGCGGCCAATAGCCGCTTGTGGGCGAACAATAAGCGTTCGGCGGGGGTGTCAACCAGATAGGCCGCCAGCATCCAGGCCGTGGTAAGCAGCACCAGCGTCAAGGCGGTCTGGGCCAAGGCCCGCTGGCGACGCATCTGGGCGATTTTACTCAGGATAAAGCCGATGACGATGCAGCCGATCCAGGCGGTAAAGTGACTTTCAAACAGCTCCGAGACGATGGCGGCCGGCAGCGACCCAGCGGGAAACGTGGGCGCCCGGATTCCGGCCAATGTCGCAAAGAACGTTTGGCCGATAATATGAGCATCGGCGATGCAGGAACCAAGAACCGGATTCATGGAACGCTCCCTTTGATGACCCAGGTGACCACGACAAGTCCAACGCCGGCCGGTACGGCCAGCTTCTATGTACGCAACATGGTAGCCCTTTGGCGGTGGGATGCACAACTGGCCATGGCCATTGATGCCGTAGGCCCCGCGGCACGCATTGCCACCGAACCGGCACGCGACGGCGCCGTCACGGCACGGGTGCTGGCGCCCGGCGGCGCCGCCCTGTACTTGTACAGCAAATACCGTCCCGTGGAAGAAGCCCGCCAGTGGGCCGCGGCGCTGAAAATCGAAGACAAACACGTGGTGGTCGTCAACGGCTTTGGCCTGGGCTATCACGTCCAGGCGACCTTCGACCGCCTCGGCCCCGACGCCATGGTGATTGTCTCCGAGCCCAACCTCCCGCTGTTGCGGGCCGCCTTGGAAGTGGCCGACTACAGCGCCATGCTCGATTCCGGACGCGTGCTGATCTTCTGGCAACTCAATCGCGGCCAACTGGTCGAGCGGCTCGAGCCGCGCTCCGCCCTGGTCACCAGCGGCATGGTCTTTGCCCCGCACGCCCCGTGCGTGCAACTGGCCAGCGGCTTTCATGCCGACTTTAACAAGCAGATCACGGAGTTCATCGCCTTCACGCGTACGGGCTTCATCACCCTGATGCTTAACAACGTCGCGACGTGCCGGAACATCGCCAACAACCTGGGGCGCTATGCCAGCACATCGCCGCTCGATCTGCTGCAGGGGGCTTTTGCCGGTTATCCGGCGATACTGGTGGCGGCCGGGCCATCGCTGGCCAAGAACATGCACCTGCTCCACCAGGCCAAGGGCAAGGCGGTCATCATTGCGGTGCAAACGATGCTCAAACCGCTGCTGGCGGCGGGCATTGAGCCGGATTTTGTCACGGCGCTCGATTACAACACCGTCAGCACCCGTTTTTTCGAGGGGCTGGAGGAAGCCGGTGGTACCGGCCACGTGCACCTGGTGGCGGAAAGCAAAGCCAACTGGAATGTGCTCGACGTGTTTGCCGGCACCATGAGCGTGCTCAAAAATGATTTCGCCCAGCGCCTGCTGCGCGATGCGCTCGAACCGCGGATGGGCCTCAAGGCCGGGGCCACCGTCGCCCACCTGTCGTTTTACCTGGCGGAGTTTCTGGGCTGCGAGCCGTTGATCCTGATCGGACAGGACCTGGGTTTTGTCGACGGCCTGTATTACAAACCCGGCACCGCCATCCACGAAACCTGGGGCGTGGAACTGGGGCGTTTTAACTCGCTGGAAACCAAGGAGTGGGAACGCATCGTACGCAGCAAAACCATTCTGCGGAAGATTCCGGACATTCACGGCGCCCCGATGTATACCGAAGAGCAGTTCTTTGTCTACCTCCAGCAGTTCGAACGGGATTTCGCCGCCAGCCGCTGCACCGTGATCGATGCCACCGAGGGCGGCGCCCACAAGGAGCACGTGCAATACATGACGCTGGCCGACGCCCTGGGGCGTTTCTGCCAGCGTCCTATGACCGGCATTGCCCGCCCGTGGAAAACCTGGACCTGTGACCGTGCCGGGCGATTGGAAAGTGCCGCGGCGGCACTGGCCCAGCGCCGTACGGCGGCGCTGGAGTTGTGCGCCACGTGCGATGCGGTGTTGCCGCTGCTTGAGGAAATGATCGCCCGCCAAAGCGACCCCGCCCGGATGGAGGAATTGTTTGTGCAGGTGGACCGCCTGCGCAGCAAGGTCGGCGCCGATGCCCAGACGTTCGAGATGGTCTGCCATCTCAATACCATCGGGGAAGTGCGGCGCTTTCAGCATGACCTGGCGGTCAAGGCGGCCGCGGATCCGATGGAACGGCAGAAGAAACAACTGGTCCGGGATATTGATTACGTCAATAATCTGCGCGTCGGGGCCGAACGGCTGTTGGAAATTCTTACCGAAGCCGCGGAACGCCTCGACCAGCAGCGCGCAGCGCTGGCGGCAGGGCAGCCGTGGCCCAGTCATGCGGCGGGGGGCAAAGTTTGATGGATACTGCCGGCAACATCCCCGATCCCCTGGCGCCGGGAACCGCGCCGGCCACGCCGCCGAAGGTAATTGCCACCGTGGCCTGCGATCTGGAATTCGCGCCGCTGGGGACGCGCAGCCGGTTATTGGATTCCTTGGGTGGACGCCCCGTTCTCCAGCGCACGCTGGCCGCCCTGCGTGCGGTGCCGGCGCTGGGCACCATTGTGCTCCTGGCACCGGCAGCGCAGCACGCGGCCTTGCGGTCTGTCATCATGGAAGTGCCCGATGTGGAAATCCTGCCGCTTAACACCCGGCACGCGTTTGTCGAGCGCCGCGTGCGGGCCGGACGCGCCTGGAACCTCTGTGGCTGGCGCGGGGGCGCCGGGCAGTGGACCGTCTTTGATGAGGATTACCACCCAGCGGCGGTCGGGGAAGCCTGCCGGCACTGCGCCGCCGACCATGTACTAAGCGTGCCGGCCCATGGCGCCTTGCTCGATCCGGCACTGCTCGCAGCGCTGCTCCATCATCATCTTTACCAGAACCACGAAATGCGGGTGACCTACACGCCGGCCGCACCGGGACTCTGCGGCCTGGCGCTGCGGGCCGACATTGTTGCCGAGATGGCCGCCAGCGGCTGCATGCCCGGCAACTTACTGGGCTACGAACCGGCCGCCCCGACCGTTGATACGCTCATCCGTGAGGCCTGCATGCAGGTGGATCCCGCGCTGTCCAAGATTCCCAACCGCTTCCTGGTCGATACGCAGCGTTCCTGGCAGATGGTCGAAACGCTGCTGGCGCGGGGGCCATGGGATTGCCCGGCGGCACTGGCGGCGGCGGCCCGGGACTTGCCCCTGGCCCAGCGCCTGCCGCAGCCGCGTGAAATCCAACTGGAACTGACTCCGCGGCGCTGCACCCATCCGCCCGGCAGCGTGCCCGCGGCGGTGGCCGCTGCCGTGGTGCCCCTGGATGCCCGGCCCTGGCAGCAGTGGTTGGGACGCCACACGTTCGCGGACGATTTGCTGCTGACGGTCGGCGGCGATGGCGATCCGCTGCTCTATCCGGATCTGTTAGCGGTGCTGCGGGCCGCACGCGCCAGTGGAGCACGCCATATTCATCTGCAAACCGATTTGCTCGACGGGACGGCGATGTTGCTCCAGGCCATGGCCGAGGATCTGGTGGATGTGCTCTCGGTATGCTTCTATGGCGACGACGCGCCAACCTATGCGGCGGTCGGGGGCTATGACGGCCATGCCGCGGTGTGCGCCAATCTGGAGCAGGTAATCAAGCACTCGCGCCAAACACTGGTGGTGCCGCGGCTGCTCAAGGTGCGCCAGACCATTGGGCAACTCGAAGCGTTTTTTGATCGCTGGGTCAGTCGCACCGGCTGGGCGGTGCTCGACGGCCCGACCGATCGGGCCGGCGCCGTGCCGTTTGGCGCGGTGGTGGATATGGCCCCGCCCAAGCGCCGGGCCTGCCGCCGCCTGGCGGAGCGGCTGGTGCTTCGCGCCGATGGCCGGGCGGTGGCGTGCGACCAGGACATCCACGCCCTTCTGAATCTGGGGCCTATTGCCGACACGACTCTGGAACAGATGTGGCTGGGCGCGCCCCTGATGCAACTGCGCAGTGCCCACGCCGCCGGGGCGTGGGGCACTATTGATCCGTGCCGGCATTGCAGGGAGTGGCATCGCCCATGAAAGTTCTGGGAGTCATCTTGGCGCGGGCCGGCAGCGTGGGTTTGCCGGGGAAATCTCTGCGGCTGTTGCTGGGGCGCCCGGTGATCGCGTACACGTTTGATCACGTCGGCGCCGCGCAGCGTCTCACGCGCACCGTCGTCAGTTCCGATGATCCGGCGGTTCTGGCCCTGGCACGGCAAGCGGGCCTGGCCACCATCGACCGCCCGGCCGAACTGGCCACCAGCACGGCCGCCACCGATCCGGTGCTGCGTCACGCGGTTCGCCAGGTGCAGCAGCAGGACGGGTTTATTCCCGATGCCGTCGCCATGTTGTACGGCAACGTGCCCATCCGCCGGCGCAACATGATTGATCGTTGCCTTGCCCTGCTGGAGCAGACGGGCGCCGACAGCGTGCAGACCATTGCCCCGGTGGGCAAGATGCATCCGTATTGGATGTTTGATTGCGCCCCGGATGGGCGCATCGCCAAGCACATTCCCAACAACGTCTTTCGCCGGCAGGATCTGCCCCCGCTTTTCTCACCCACCGGGGCGGTCTACGTCATGAAGACCGCCGTCTTAATGGCGGCGGAGGCCAGCAGCGATCCCCATGCATTTCTCGGCCTTGACCGGCGTGGACTGCCCGTGGAAACTGATGATAGTGTGGATATTGATTCGGCCAAAGATCTTTTGGTGGCCGAAGCCTTGCTGCGTATGGGGGAACAACCATGATGCCCGCCGGGGTGAAAATCGGTGCCACCGAAGTAACACGCGACGGCCCGCCACTGATCATGGCGGAGATCGGCGTGAACCATGATGGGGACGTGGCGGTCGCCCGGGACCTTATTGCCGCCGCCGCGCAGGCCGGGGCGCAGGCGGTTAAATTCCAGCTTTTTCAAGCGGACCTGCTGTTGAGCACGGCGGCGGAATTAGTGGACTATCAGAAGGCCGCGGCGGCTTCGGCGCAGGACCTGCTTAAGGCGCTGGAACTTTCGGCCGCGCAAATGCAGCCGTTGGTCGACGCCGCGCATCGCCGGGGCCTGGCGGCCGTGATAACGCCGTTTTCGCCGTCCCTGGTTCCGCAGGCCGCAGCCCTGGGGGCCGATGCCCTTAAACTCGCCTCGCCGGACCTGGTGAATCGTCCGCTGCTCGATAGCGCCATCGCCACCGGCCTGCCGCTGATCTTGAGCACGGGCGCTGCCACCATGGATGAAGTGTCCCGCACCGCCGGCTGGCTGGGCGATGTGCTGGAGCGCACCGTGGTCCTGCATTGCGTAAGCAGCTACCCCACCGCGCCGGAATTTGCCACGCTCGGCGCCATTACGGCGTTACGCCGGAAATGGCCCGCCATGCGTGTCGGTTACAGCGACCATACCACGCTGACGCTCACCGGGGCCCTGGCGGTGGCGGCGGGGGCGTGCCTGCTGGAGAAGCATTTGACCCTGGATACCCGGCGCCCCGGGCCGGACCATGCCGCATCGCTGGATCCCCCGGCCCTGGCCGACTATGTGCGCCTGGCGCAGGAAGCATTCGTGCTGCGCGGGCCGATGGTCAAGGACGTGCAGGCGGTGGAGTTGCCGGTGCGCACGCAGACCCGGCAAAGCGTTGTTCTGACCCGTGCGCTGCCGGCAGGCGCCATGCTTCAACCGGCGCATCTGACCGTAAAGCGGCCGGGTACGGGCATTCCGGCGGCGCTGCTCCATGACCTGATTGGACGCCGGTTGTGCTGCCCGGTGGCGGCCAATACGCTGCTGCGCCTGACGGACCTGGCCGATTTGGGAGAACCATGAAGATTGCCGTGGTCACCGGCACGCGGGCGGAATATGGCATCTGGATTCCAGTGCTCCAGGCCATCGCGCGCACGCGAAACCTGCACTTGCAACTGGTGGTCACCGGCATGCACCTGCTGCCGCAATTTGGTCATACCCTCGACCAGATAAAGCGCGACGGTTTTACGCCCGCCGCGGTCGTGGAGATGTATCGGGATGGGGACACGCCGGCGACCGCACTGGCGCGCGGTATTGCGGGTATGGCCGGGGCGCTGGCCAAGCTAAAGCCGGATCTGGTCCTGGTGCTGGGCGATCGCCTGGAGATTATGGCTGGGGCCCAGGCGGCGTTATGCGCCCAAATACCGCTGGGCCACGTGCATGGCGGGGAAACGGCGCCGGGCCAATTTGACGAACAGATTCGCCACGCCGTCACCAAGCTGGCCCACGTGCATTTTGCCGCCACGCCGCTGGCGGCGGCACGCATTTGCCAGATGGGGGAGAATCCCGCCCATGTGCATGTCGTCGGTGCGCCGGCGCTCGATCGGGCACTGGCGGCCGTGCGCCACTTTCCCGCCGCTACCCATCGGGCGTCCGGGAATCCGTTGCTGGTGCTCCATCCCATGAGCCCATCTATCCCGCAGGCGGCGCGGCAGGCCGGTACCATCATCAGTGCACTGCGGAGGGCGTATCCCGCCGCCGTCATAAACGCCATCGGCCCCAATAACGATCCCGGCCATGAAGGCGTTCTGCAACGCTATGCCCGCGAAAAGCCCGCCGGTTTCCATCTGTGCATGTCGCTGGACCAAGTGGCCTATTGGCGGATGCTGTGGGAATGTCCCTTCCTCATCGGCAACTCCTCCAGCGGGATCATCGAAGCGGCGAGTTTCGGCATTCCGGTCATCAACATCGGCGACCGCCAGGCGGGCCGCGAGCGCAGCGGTAACGTAATTGATGTGCCCTGTTCCCCGGACGCCATCCGCCGGGCGATCCAGCAGGCCACGGCGGGGGCCTTTGTCCGCAAAGTCGATCGGATGAAGAACTGCTACGGTGCTGGACACGCAAGCACGCGAATGGTGCACGTGCTACAGCATCTTAAGGTAGCAGAACTTTCGCCCAAACGATTTCATGATCTCCCACAGTTCCCCCAAGAATGCCGGAGCCGGTAGCCACAAAGGGAATAAATTAGCCACCAATAAACACCAATAAACACGAATGGAAACGCCCTGATAGTGACGGCTGCTATGCAGCACGTATTTGCATTTTAAATCTTCGGGATTTTGCATTCATTCGTATTACAGTTCTTTTCTTTCTTCGCGCCCTGCGCACAGTTCCCGCATCTTCATTCCCCTCCTTAATATCTGTGTTCATCTGTGTTTATCTGTGGTTCCGCCTCGTTGCCCTTCTTCGTGGGCCTTCGTGGCTTCGTGACTTCGTGTTTATGCTTTTTGGTTGCGGCTGGCCGCCGTATTGGGACCGCATTTCATTATCGGACATCTCTACAGCATCGTGCCCGGCCGATAAAGCACTGCCGCCGTCGGGTCGATAGTCCGCATAGGTCCCGCGGTAATTGTGCCGTGGCCCCACGCAAGACCTTGCGGTGCCGCTGTTGTGCGACCCGCCCAGTAGGCAGGAATAACTATGACCCAGTTAGCCACCGCACCGCTTCCGGTCAAAGACCCGGCAAAGATCGTCGCCCAGGCCATCGCCAATATCACCCAGATTGCGACCCTGCCGGAAATTACCCTCAAGATCATTGAACTGGTGGAGAACCCGCGCAGCACCGCCCAGGATCTGCACAAGGTCATCGCCAACGATCCGGCCCTGGTGGCGCTGATTCTCAAGGTCGTCAACAGCGCCTTCTACGGCCTGCCGGGACAAATTGGCAATATCAATCGCGCCATTGTGCTCCTCGGGCTCAACGCCGTAAAGAACATCGTAATCGCCGCGTCGCTGACCAAGCTCTTCCGCGGCGGAAAACTCTGCCCGCATTTTGACGCCAAGGAACTCTGGACGCACAGCATTGCCGTGGGCGTGATGAGCAAAATGCTCGTTGCCAAAATCAATAACACCCTCCCGGATGAAGCCTTCCTGGCCGGGCTCATTCATGACATCGGCATCCTGGTGGAGTTGCAGGCGTTCCGCGAGCCGCTGATCCAGATTGTCGAACGCGCCGCCCTCGAAGAGGGCCGCTATATCGACATTGAAACGAGCATCCTGGGCGTGGATCATCAGGCCCTGGGCGCCGGCTTAACCACCAAGTGGAAATTCCCGCGCAGCTTCCAGTATGTCACGGGCCACCACCACAATCCCATGGCCCTGCCCCAGGACTGCCGCTGGCTCAGTTGCGTGGTGCATGTGGCCGATCACCTGGTGTGCAGCGCCGGCGTCGGTTATGCCCTGACGTGCAAATCCGAACCGTTGGATCCGGCGGTACTCCAGGAGTTGGAACTGAACCTGGAAGATGCCCAGACGCTCGCGGCCGGGCTGCCTGAAGCAATGAAAGAGGCGGAAAGCCTGTTGAATTAGATCTTATTTGGGTGCGGCGGCCGGAGCGGTTGTGGCTGGCGCCGTTGCCGCCGGTGTCGCTACCGCCGGGGGTGCAACGGCGGCGGGTGCCGGCACGGCCATCTCGTGCTTGGCGTAATACTTGGCTTGATCATCCAGGATCAACGGATCGACGATGGCCATGTTGCCGGGGCTTACGCCATTGACCCGGGCATCGACCGCCGTGGAAGGAATGGGTTCCTGCCGATTGCATCCGGCCAAAGCAATACCCGCCAGGGACACCAGCAGAATAGCTGTGCGCTTCATTCATGCTCCTTAAAGTAGCACCGGCATCCCGTATGACCGTGACGCCGGACCATTCATCGCCGTATAAGCCTACTCATGTTTGGCCGATGCGCCAAGGTAGGCTTCAATCACCCGGGGATCCCGCCGGATGGTCTCCGGTGTTCCCTGGGCGATGGTCTTGCCGTAATCCAGCACCACAATGCGCTGGCAGATGCCCATGATCACCTTCATGTCATGCTCAATGATCAGAATGGTCAGGCCCATTTCCCGGCGCAGATGCTCGATCATTTCCATCAGTTGGCGTTTCTCCGTGGGGTTCATGCCGGCCGCCGGTTCGTCCAGCAGCAACAGGCGCGGGCGCGTGGCCAGGGCCCGGGCAATTTCCAGGCGGCGCTGGTCGCCGTAGCTCAGGGCATTAGCCCGTTCGTCGGCCAGGTGGGTCAGGTGGAACCGGTGCAGGAGGCTAAGCGCGGTACGGCGGGATTCCGCTTCTTCAAGGTAGAAGGCCGGCGTGCGAAAAATGGCCGCGGGAATGCCGCGTTTCTGGTGGGCATGCTGGGCAATCTGCACGTTGTCCAGGACGCTCAGGTTGCCGAACAGGCGAATATTCTGAAACGTGCGTGCCACGCCCGCATGCGAAATGCGGTGCGGCTTATACCCCATGACCGAACGCCCGCGTACGCAAATGTTACCATCGGTGGGGCGGTAGACCCCCGTCAGCAGGTTAAAAACGGTGGTCTTGCCCGCGCCATTCGGGCCGATCAAGCCGACCAACTCGCCGGCTTGCAGGGTCAGGTTGAAATCATCCACCGCCCGCAAGCCGCCAAACGACATGCCCAACCCCTGCACCGCCAACAGGGCGCCGGATGCGGATTGCTCCCCAAGCCCGCCGATTACATCGGCGGGGCCAATCAACGCCCCCTTGCCATCCGCACCGGATGTCTGCGTGCGGCGCTTTCCCCGCCGCAACACCCGCACCAGGTCATAGATCTCATACCGTCCAAAAAGTCCCTGCGGCCGAAACAACATCGCCAAAATAATGAACGCCGAATAAATCACCATCCGCCATTTTTCCACCAGGTTTGGATCGTTGAAGAGGTGGCTGTTGCGGATGGCCTCCGGCAGCACCGTCAGGGCCGCCGCCGCCAACACGCTGCCGGTGATGCTGCCCTGGCCACCCAGGATCACCATGGCGACAATTTCGATCGAGCGCATAAAGCGGTACGACTCGGGGTTGATCAGCGAAAGGTGATGGCTTTGCAGTCCGCCGATCATCCCCGCCAGGCCGGCACCGATCACAAACGCCGCCACCTTGTAACGGGTGGTCGGCACCCCGACCGATTCGCTGGCGATCGGATCCTCGCGTATGGCCAGCAGCGCCCGCCCGGAGGTGGCATACTTGATATTGTGCACGATGTAGATGGTCAACACCGCCACGGCAAAGATCCAGAAAAAGCCCACCAGGTAATCCATGTTGTTCATGTAATCGGTGACCGCCTGGGCCATAGCGGCCAGGGCCGGCGGCGGGCTGTCGCCCCCGAGAATATCGCTGGCCCATTCCGCACGCATGGAGGTCAGCGACAGGCCGGTGGACCGTCCCAGGAATTCCGATTGCTGGATGATGACCACCAGGATTTCGCCAAAGCCCAGGGTGGCAATGGCCAGGTAATCGCCGCGCAGGCGCAGCGTCGGCAGCCCGACCAGCAGGCCCAGCAGCGCCGCCAGCAACGCCCCGGCAACCATGCTGGCAAACATGACCAGGTACATGCCATGGATCAGCGATAGATGGCAGGTGCCGCACCAGAAACGCAACTGCGGCTCCAGAAACACACCCTTGCCCGCCAGCACCGCCGCCAGAAACGCCCCGGCCGCCAAAAACCCCGCGTGCCCCAGCGAAAACTGCCCCGCCATGCCCAGGATCAGATTCAGGCTCACCGCCAGGGCAATATTGATGCCCACATTAAGCAACAGCTCATGCTGATATTTACTCAGCGCCAGCACGCCGGCGCCCGGGCCGGCCACCTCGTTCAATTGGGTGGCCAGCAGTGCCAAGCCGGCGAGCAACCCGAAGAATCCGGCCGCGTGTGAAATGGATTTGATCCAAGGGGACAAATGGTGATCCTCGTTAACAATTGTGAGAATCGTAGCGTGGAATAGGAAATTTGTCAGGAGGCCCAGGGGGGCGGCTGTGGAAATGACGAATGACGAATGATCCCGATCGGTATCGGGAACGAATCAAATTCCAATGGGATCAATGCCTTAATGACGAAACGACAAGCGGGCAAGGCGTTTGTTGTTTGGGTATTTGGACATTGGTTATTGAGGTTTGATTCGTCATTCGTCATTCGAATTTCGTCATTCGCGACCGCCTGTATTCTCCATGACGCCAGCGCATCACCGTATCATCTCCCACACCATGTGCGACAATTCCTTAAGGATCAAATCGCGCATCGCCAGTTCCACCGCCGGCAGAGCCCCGGGTATGGAAAACACCACCGTATGACGGTCGCGGGCAAATTCGCCGGTGGCCGGGGCATATTTTCCGGTGGTGGTGATGATGCCGGCCGTCGCACGGGACCGGATGACGCTGCTGCCGATGGTGGGGTAGGACAAAGCACGAAATAACTCGCCAAAGCCCGGCAAGGTCTTGGTCAGCAGGGCGGCGATCACATCATACGCATTATCGCGCCGCGAAAGGCCCGTGCCGCCGCAAAATATAATCGCCTGCACATCCTCACGATGGATCAACTGCTTAAGCAGCAGGCGAATGCCGGCCGGCTCATCCTTCTGGATATCATAGAACACGACCTCATGGCCGCGCTCTTCGAGCATATGCTGTATCAGCTTGCCGCTGTGATCATTATCCAGCGTGCACGTATCGCTACAGGTGACGATGGCGCAGGCGACGGGGCGCCCCGCAGAGGCTTGTGACTGTTCTTCGAATCCCATGGGCGATTCCTCCAAAACGCACTGGGCAGAGGGGGGGCATTTGGTGGCAGTTGTTTGGAGTCCCGCCTTTAGGCCAAGACCGTCCAATGGTCGTTTTGAAAAAGTGAGCCTCCCTGCCATCATGGAGATGTTGTAAGTCCCGTGTAGCAGGGAGGCTACGATGTTTTCTATCGGCAAGGAAGC
>Ga0316217_10000946_pt1 | contig 39329 bp, 30 predicted proteins | sample 1anoAmetaG_FD_203633 | JGI IMG/M metagenome (GOLD analysis project Ga0316217, IMG submission 203633) | Freshwater microbial communities from Trout Bog Lake, Wisconsin, USA - 1anoA | ecosystem: Environmental > Aquatic > Freshwater > Lake > Hypolimnion/Profundal zone | place: USA: Wisconsin...
CTGCTGGATCCAGTTGAACATCTCGACGAACATGCCTTCCTCGGCAAAACTCTCGACGGCCCACGGCAGGAGTTCGTCCGAGTCGCGAATCTGCGGCCAGGCGATCCGCCGCGCCTCGAGCAACCGTTCCGCCTGCCCGTGGTAGGCCAGTTCGCTGAGCGTATGATGGAATTGGTCCGGACCCTTCACACCCACGGCTGCCAGTTCACGCACCTCTTGCGCGAGGGCTTCCGATCGTCCGGTGGCCAGGCTATTGGTGATGCGCAACGACAGGTAGGTTACGCGATCCTGGTCATACAGATCGGGTCGCTGTTGTTGCAGCAGGTCCAAGAGTCCGTCGAAGAGGTCTCTCTGGCCGTGCGCACTAGCGCTATCGGACAACGGCAGGAGCATGTCCGCCGCCAGGTCTCCATCGAACCAGGACTCGGCAAGCACCTGCGTGAAAAGCGCCATGCGCCGGGGGTGGTCCGCCGCTTCAAACTCTTCCCAGCATTCATGGCGCTGCTCTGCCAGCGGGTCCGGGGGCTCTTCCGGCAACGCCGCCTTGGGCTCTGGCATGAACGCTGCCGGGGCGGCAACTAGGGGCGGCTCTTCCGGCGCGCCCGGCGCCGGCTCAAAGGCCGGCTTCGCGGCCTCATCTTTGGCCAGGCAGCATTTCTTGTACTTCTTCCCGCTGCCGCAGGGGCAGGGATCGTTGCGTCCGGTCTTCATCCCGAAATCATAGCCGCAAGTTTAAATTGGAGCGCGATCGGGCAAGGGGTGCCGATGCCCTGGGCGTGCCGGTTCTTCCGGCGGAGGGGTGCGGCCGTGTTTCGCGAAGCATGCTGAACGGGGCTCCTGCCCCGTTCAGCATGGCACCCAAATTCTCGCTCGGATTTCCGGGCACGCCCGAACACCCTTTTCGGGACGACCACCCGTGCGTTGCAGGCGTTGGCCGTGGTAGGATGCCCGGATGTGGAAGACTCTAAGGCAAGCGCGGCCGCATTGGTTTCCGGCGTGCACCGGGCATCAGGGCCTTGGCGGCCGGTTGCTTGGCGGCATTATTTTGCTGGCGTTTTCTGCCGGCGCGGTGGCGGCGGAGCCGGCGCCGCCAACGCAGATTTTCGCCGATGCGCTTTTGCCCTGTGCGGCCCGCCCCATGGGCGCTGCGCTCCATGGCACGGCCCTGGCCCAAGGTCCCGGCCAGTGGGCAGCAGGAAAGGGCGTAACCATTGGCGACCATGGCGTTGTAACGTCCGGGCCAGCCGGGGCGCACCATGCCATTAGCGCGGTGGCCGGAACCATCCGCCTGCAAGCCGATGTGCGTGCCCAAGGGAGCGGCTTTACGGGCGTGGCGCTGGGGCGGGGTGATCTGAGCGGCAACTTCTGGGCCAACCTGTCCATGGTCTTCTACATCAGCCAGGGCCGTTACGGCCTGACGGTCGGGTCCACGAACCTGGTTTCCAAGGTCGATGCGACATTGCTGCACACCGCCGGGGCGAATCATCTGGACTTGCTGGTCGACACCATCGCCCGCACGGTCACCGCGCAGCTCAACGGGGCCGTGGTGCTTGCGCCTGCGGCCCTGCCGCCGGCGGCGCGGTTGAACGACCTGACGGCCGCAGGCTTCCGCTTCAATGAGCCGATCACGCCGGGCGCCGCCTCCGTCAGCAACTACCGCGTGGAGATTGTCAGCCAGGCCAGCGCGGGGTTGGAACCAGCTGATCCGGGCATGTGCTTTGTCGTGCCGGATAAGCCGGCGCTGCTGCGCTGGCACGTCAATAGCATCGGGTCGGGCAACGCGGTGCCCTACATTATTACGGACTATGCGGACCGGGAAACCGGCCGCGGCAGCGCCGTATTGTCCGACGACCACATGGTGACGCTGACCCGGACGTTTCCCCGCGGGTATGGCGCGCTTACTTTTCCCGCCGCCCACCAGACCTTTGGGATCGTCGCTTTGGAGCCGCAGACGGGTCCTGCGGATCCCTTTTTTTGTATCGATGCCGGCTTGTCCTGGCTGGAACTTAACCCGGCACGCCGCGCGGGGCTGGTGCAGAGCGCCGCCCGATGCGGGATCGCCATGGCCCGCGAAAGACTGGGGCTGGGCGCGATCCATCCGGCTCGGGACACGTTCGATTGGGAAGGCCGGCGGGGCTTCGAGAGTATGCGGAAGATGTATGCCGCCAGCCACCTGCCGATCCTGGAAATACTCGACGGGGCGGGCAAATCCGCGGGAGCCGTGGTGGACCTGCCGGACCTGGCGGCCACCTGGGGCGCTGTGGCCCGGCACTGGCCGGTATGGGGCGCTGTGGAAGTTGCCAATGAACCGGATTTGCGCCCGCAACCCGCCGACAATTACGTGCCCTACGTGCAGGCGATCAGCTATGCCATGAAGGCGGCACAGGCCACGGCCCCGGTGGTGACCGGCGTGTTTGCCACCATTCCGCCCGGGCCCTATTTCGATGCCTGCCGGGCCAATGGCATGCTGGAAGATTCCAATGCAGTCAGTTTTCATTCCTACGACCGGGCAACCGACGTGGAATCGATGGTGGCGCGCTATCGCACCTGGCTGAAGGATTCCGGCAAAGAGGCGCTGCCCCTGTGGCATTCGGAATGCGGCTGGTCCTGGACGCTCGGGCCGGATCGGCCACCGGCACCGCAGGATGCCGCCAGCGCGCTGGAAATTACCGCCAAGGCCGTCGAGTCGCGGGCGTGCGGCGTGGCCACCTATTTCCCGTTTGTCTATGTCTATTACGAGGAGGGGCAGAAAAATTTCGGCATGATGGGCCGGGAAGCCACCCCCCTGCGGAGCATGGCGGCCTATGCCATGTGCATTGCGGCACTTTCGGGCAAACCGTACCTGGGCGATGTCGCCGGGTTGGATGCTTCGGTCAAGCGGGCGCGGGTTTTTGGCGGCGGCAAGGACTGCGTGGCGGTGCTGTATACCGGGCGGTTGGACCCGCAGGCAACGGTGGCTTTTCCCGGCGTGATTAAGCGTGCGGCCGGGGCCGATGGCCGAGATTTGCCGGTCCATGGCGGCGCGGTGCCCATTCCGGACGGCCTGACTTATGTCTGGATGGATGGCGCCGACCTCCCGGCCCACCTCCAGACCGACACGGTCGCCCGGAAACTTTATGCCATCGGGCAGCATCCGCTGGTGCAGGAGCGCCATGCGGCGCCCCTGGTGTTCCAGTTTCTGGCCGGGCAGACGCCGGCACGGGTCTCGGCACGTGGCTATCGGATCACGCCGGAAACCGCGCACGATTTCCCCTTGCACGTCCGCATCCATAACCTCGCGGCCACGCCGCTGGCCTGCACGCCTACACTCTGCCTGCCGGGCCAGGCGGGGCGGGAGGCGCAGCGCGTGACGGTCCCGGCGCGGGGCTACACGGACATCGCCTGGCAACTGGATGTGTCACCGGCCCTGGATATTGCCCAGACCCGCTTCATTGGCATCTCGGGCCAGGTGGAGACGGGAATTCAACCTTTGCCGCTGGCCATTCCGGTGGTCATGGAAGGAAACCTGGAACAACATCTCAAGCGGCACACGATGCAGCAGGTACTGCCGATCACCGATTTGCCCCAGTGGAAAACCAACAACGCCGCGCCGGGAACGGCAACGTTCTCCGTTACCAGTGCCGGCGCCTGGCGGATGGATGTGAAGTTCGGTGGCCACGGGGGCTACTGGGCCTATCCGAAATTAACCTTGCCGGGCAAGCTCGATCCGGGGGTCTATTCCGGGTTGCTTATCCGGGCGCGGATTATGAAACCGGCCTCCGGCGTCGCCATCATCGCCAATTCCGCCGGCGCACCCAATTTCTGGGTGTCGGACCTGTTTCCCGCAGATGGCCAATGGCACGTGGTGTATGTGCCGTTTGCCGAGTTCAAACCCGGCCCGAACGGTACGGGCAATCAAAACACCCGCCTGAATCCGGGGGCGTGGATGGAACTAGGCATTGGCATGGGGAGCAAAGACGCGGAAAACACCCTCGAGGTCAGCCATTTTATTGTGGTAGGCGGCAGTGACGGATGAAGGCCCATGGGGGGATCGCCGCCGGGCGTGCTCGTTTTCCGGGGGAAAGGGCAAATGGTGGTACGGCGGTGTCTTCAGGGTCATGGTTAACGGGGAAGGGGCTCCGTTAAGCATGCTGCGGGCCCAGAGCATTGGCCGACCTTCGCGGAGCGCACCGGCATGCCCAGCGGGGCCCCGCGCCCCACTGGGCATGGCACCCTGCGTTTCCCGAAAACACAGGCACGCCCGCGCCGCCGATCTACAGCTATTCGACTTGCTTCAGGGCGGTCGGTATTCTGGGAAATGGAATGTGCCGATGGCCGACGGCCCTGGCGTTCTGGCGGAAGTACCCAAAGGATAGGTAATCGATGCGCTTAACCATTCTTGCACTCGCGGCGCTGCTGCTGGCACCACTGGCCTTGATCGGGGGCGATGCCGCGCCACCGGTGGCAAGCCCCGGAGCGGCCGGACCGGTGGTCATGGTGACCATCCTGCGAACCACGCGGGAAAAAGCCTACGGGCTCGACGCCCAACTGGCGGCGCTGCGGCCCGTCAACGGGAAGCTCCTGGTGCGCACGACTGCGGCCGACACCGCAACGGCGGATTTCGAATTCCGGTTTTCGTGGCGTGCCGCCAAAGAGGCCTCGCCCGCCAATGCCGCGCCAACCATGGCGGCGGCGGATGTCGAGCCGGCGCGCCAGGCCCTGCGGGCGGCAATGGACGGCTCTTTCCCCGCGGAAACATTGGCGCACCTGGACGTGCAGGAGCCCAAGACCGGGACGGGCAACTGCTGGGAGCTGACGTTTCCGGCGCCGCATACCGGCGCCTCGCTGGCCCGCCAGTATCGCGTCGCCCGGCGCCTGGTGACGGCCAGGCTGGTGGAACGGCACATGCTCCAAGCCGGCAACGAGACTTGGCCCGCCGAATTCCGGCCCGCCAAACTGCTGGCACTTTACGATGCCGACGGCGTGGGGTACTCCAACAGCGTGCTGCTGGAGCGGGCGGTGGATGAAACCACGCTCGCCGCGCATACGGTGGCGGTATGCCCCGAGGACATCCGCGAAGGGATTCTGGACCGCTGCGTCGGGGTTCTATTTCCGGGGGGCACGGGCCGGGGCATCGCCGCCGGACTGCACCCGGACGGCGTGCAGCGCGTGCGCGCTTTCGTCGCCCAGGGCGGCGGCTATTTTGGCGTGTGTGCCGGCGCGTACTTTGCGGCTTCCGGCCGGCCCGATTACGCGGGGATGATGCCGCTGAAGCATGGCCAGCCCTGGGAGAAGGGGCATGGCAAGCTCAAGATTGGACTGACCCCCGAAGGGGTGGCGCTGCTGGGTGCGGAATTCGCACACATAGAGACCTTCTACAATTGCGGCCCGGTCTATGATGACCTGGCCCCCAACGGCCAGCGGGCCCCCGTATCGGTGCTCGCCAACTTCGAAAGCCCGGTCACAGATGCCAAGGGTGTCGTCCGGAGCGAAATGGTCGGCGCCCCGGCGATCCTGTCGATGCCCTGGGAAAAGGGCCGGATCATGATCGTGAGCCCGCATCCCGAAGGCAGTTCACAGTTCTATCCGCTGGTGGCCCGCGCCATCGGCTGGACCATCGGGGAGGACCCCAAAACCGTCCAAGCGCGCGGCAAAGCCCCACGCAAATGACGGGTAGGACTCCGCCGGCGATCGTGCGGCGTTCGGCCGCCCGGCCCTACCCCACCACCTGGGCCATCGCCGCCGCCAGTTTCGGCAAGCTTACCGGCTTAACCAAATGGGCGCGGAAGCCGGCGGCCTGGCTCTCCTGGAGGTCCTTCTCCTGACCATACCCGCTCAGGGCGATGGCCGGCAGCGTGATGCCCCTGGCCCGCAGTGCCCGCATCAGGTCCAGGCCGGTGCCATCGGGCAATCCCAGATCGCTCAGCAGCAGATCAAAGGCCTGCTGCCCGGCCAACGTCAGCGCCGTGGCCATATCGGCCGCATGGTGAACATCGTGGCCGTCGGCCGACAAAAGCCGACGCATGATGCGGGCGGTATCGCCGTGGTCTTCGACCAGGAGAATATGCAGCCGCCGGACCGGCGCCGGCGGGGCGCTGGTCGTCGGGGTAACGGCGGGAAGGGTCGCTGCGCACAGGGGCAGACGCACCGTAAAGGTGGCCCCCTGGCCACGGCCGGCACTGCGGACCGCGATCGTGCCCCCGTGCAGGTCCACCAGGGCTTTGCTGATGGCCAGCCCCAGGCCCAGGCCGCCGAACTGGCGGGTGACCGAGCGTTCGGCCTGCTCGAACGCGTTGAAAATGCGGCCCATCACGGCCGGTTCCATCCCGATGCCACTGTCGGTCACTTCCACCGTGACGAAGGGGTCGAGGGGACCAGGGGGCGAGGGGTCCAGGGGGCGGGCGGTAGCGCCAAGGTCGCATGACGCCTTGCGCCCTTGACCCTGTGGCCCCTCTTCACGCCGCACGCGGATGCCCACGGCACCGCCCTGGGGCGTAAACTTGATGGCGTTCTTGAGCAGGTTCCAGAAGACTTGCTGTAAGCGCGCGGCGTCGGCCTCGACGAGGTAGGGGGCATCCGGTCCGGGATCCAGGGCAAACTCCAGTTTCTGCGCGGCAATGTCGGGCCGGCAGACTTCCACCGCCCGCTGGATGATGGTGCCCAGATCGATGGGCTGGCGGTGCAGTTCCACTTTACCCCGCTCGATGCGGGTCACGTCCAGCAGGTCGTCGATCAGCCGGGCTTCCAGGTCCACGTTGCGGCAGATGACCTCCAACTGCTCGCGGGTGTCGGCGTCAAAACGCGGATCGGCGCGGAGCAGGGACGCCGTGGCCAGCACGGGGTTTAGCGGGTTGCGCAGTTCATGGCTAAGCACGGCAATAAAGTCGTCTTTGGCCTTGCTGGCCTGCTCGGCGGTGAACTTGGCGGCCGCCAGCGCCTCCTGCGCCTGCTTGCGCGCGGTGACATCCGCCACCAGCGCGGCAAATTGCCCGGCGACCGGCCGGAAGGCAATGACCTCGAAGTGGCGGCGGTGAACGTTGGAATAAAAGTCGTACCGCGCCGCAGTGCCGGTCTGCGCCACCCGCCGAAAGGTTTCCATCCAGCCCGGCGCGAAATCCGTGCCGATCAGTTCCATGAACGATCGGCCGACAAGCTGCTCCCGCGGCCGTCCCATCATCTGCACAAAAGTGGGGTTGACGTCCAGGTATCTGTAGTCGCAGGGTTGGCCGGCGTCGTCGTAGAGCACTTGGGCGACGTAAAAGCCCTCTGCGATACAGGTGAACAGGGTGCGATAGTGCTCTTCGCTCGCCCGCAACGCCTCCTGGACGCGCCGGCGCTCGGTGATGTCGTGGATGATCGAATAAAGCAGGGGCCGGCCGTGGGTTTCCACCGGCGTCGAGTAGACTTCCACCCAGCGTTCTTCGCCGCTGGCCAGGCGGTGCGGAAAGGCGAAATAACCGCGCTGCTCCGCGACCGCCTTCGCCCGCTCGGCGGCGATCTGGTCGGGCGGAAGCTGGTTGATGTCTTCGATACGCAGCGCGCAAAGCTGTTGGCGGGAATAGCCATAGAAGCGGGCCGCGGCGACATTGGCGTCCACGATCGCGCCGGTCTCCGGATCAATCACCAGTTTCACCGCCTGATGGCGATCGAACATGCTGCGGAACCGCTCCTCGCTTTCCCGCAGCGCCGCCGTGCGTTCGGCCACGCGTTGCTCCAGCGAATCCTTGGCTTCCTGGAGCGCCGCTTCACTCCGCTTGATCTCTTCGATATCGGTGCAGGTGCCGAACCATTTGAGAACGGCACCGTCGGACCCGCGCATCGGTTCGCCGCGGATCAACCACCACCGATAGATGCCATCGTGCCGCCGCAGCCGGCATTCCAAAGAGTAGCGCTCGTGGTATTGCGTCGCCCGCTGCCAGGCGTCCCGGGCCCGCTGCTTGTCCTCCGGGTGGAAAGGCGTGTTCCAACCATGGCCGTAACTCTCCGCCAGCGTCAGCCCCGTGTAGTCCACCCACTGGTGGTTGAAATAGATGTTCCAACCATCGGCCCGGGTGGCCCAGACGATCTGCGGCATGGCTTCCGCCAGGGCGCAGAATTCCTCCTCGCTCAGGCGCAGCGCCGCGGCCACCCGTTGGTGGCGCGTCTCCTCGGCTTGTTTGCGGTCGGTGATGTCATGCACCATGCCGCGGGAGCGGACGATCTTGCCGGCCGCATCGCGGAGGTGCTGGCACCGCTCCTGCACGATGCGGATTTCGCCCGTGTCCTTCCGCACGATCCGGTGCTCGACTTCGCAGGTGTCGCGGTTCGCGCGCCGCGATCCGGAATACGCCTCGTCCACCGTGGCGCGGTCGTCGGGATGGATCCGCTCCAGGAACGCTTCATACGTCGCGCCGAACTCCTGGGGCTCCAGACCGAAGATCCGGTACACCTCGTCGGACCACGTGAGCCGGTTGGCGTCCACATCGAGTTCCCAACTGCCGAGGTGCGCGATCTCCTCGGCCCGCCGCAACTGCTCCTCACTCCGCAACAGCGCCGCCTCGGCCTGCCGGCGCGCGGTAATGTCCCTGGCGGTGCAATGCGCTGCCACCGCACGTCCATCCGCCACGATCGGCGCGCCGGCAATCCACAGCGCTACGCGTTGCCCATCTTTCCGCAGCAGCACCGTCTCGAACTCCACCGGAACCAGGTCGCGCAGGCCGCGGGAAAATTCCGCCACGGTGGCCGCCAACTGTTCCGGTGCCACCAATTCCATGAAGGTCTTGTGCAACAATTCCGCCGCCGGATAGCCCGAGAGCGCCGCACCGGCGGGATTGACGAGCGTAAAACACCCGGCCAGATCCACGGTAAAAACGCCATCGGGATTGTGGTCGAACAACCGGCGATAGCGTTCTTCGCTGGCCCGCAGCGCTTCCTGGCTCTCACGCAAGGCCGCCTGCCGGTCGTAGGCGGCGGCCTTGTGCCGCTGGCGCCGATAGAATTCGGCAAACAAGCTCACGGCCACGCCCATGGCGCAAAATATCACCAGCCCCAGGCGATCGACACGCGCGGCAATGGCCAATTGGCCGACCGGTGGCAATACCCAGTATTCCACCAGCAGCGCCGCCACTGCGGTGGCCAGCAACCCCGGGCCAAAACCGGCCAGCAACGCCGCCGCCATGATCGCCGGATAGAACGTGATGTACGCCGGCAACCCCGGACCAACCCACGCACCCAGCACCACGCGCAAGGCGTAAGCCGCCGCCGCCAGCCCGACCGCCAGACCATAGCGTCCGGCCTCCCAGTGCCAGGGTCTGGGCTGCCGCAGGATCGTTCCCCAGGCATGGGCACGGGCGGCGCCCACCAGCAGCACTGGTGGAATCATCCAAGTGCCCGTCTCACGTGCCACCATCAGCGCTGCGACCAGAAGGTAGGCGCTGCCAAGGTATTGCGTCAGCCGGTTGACCCACCCCAACACCCCGCCCTGGACCGTCAGCAGCAGGACCCCCACCAGCCCGGTGGCGACCAACGCCAGGCCCAACCCATACCAATAATAGAAAGCGCCCCCGTGCCGGCGAAATTTGTAAATCAACTGCCCGGCCACCCAGGCAAACAGCGCGACCGCCAGCAGCAAGACCACCTGCCGTAGCGGCGTGCCGCCCTGGCCCTGCACGAAGAATACCGGCGTCCACCCCGCCAGCGCCGCCCCAACCAGCAGCGCCGCGGTCAGCAGTGCGGCGGCATAACCGAGCACCAGCCAATGGCGCGGTCGGGCCAACCTCCGGCGCCATAACAGACCCGCGAAATGGCATAGGGCCGCCGCCAGAACGCCCAGGTTATGCAGGGTAATGGTCGGGTTGATACGCTGGACCACCACGGCGGCGGCCAGGGAGGTGATGCCCCAGAGCAAGGATCCGCAGCCAAACATGAGCAAGCCCGGCCGGCCACTGCCCAGAAACCCGCGGGCCGTCAAAATGCAGATGCACAGGGACGCCAGCCAGGTAAACAACAGGTTCAACAGCACCATGGCCAGGCGCGATTCGCAGACGGTGCGCAGGTTCGCCACCCATAGTCCGACGATCACGGCCAGCAGCACGGGAATGGGCCACCACGCCCAGGCGCTAATCCGCCGGTCTGGAGGGTGCTGGCCGCCGCTCCCCGCCGGCGACAGCAGCGCAACCTGTTGCGTTTCCGCGGATTTCATGCGGCCACCTCGTTAGACCAAGACCCGCGGACCGCCGCCATAACCGCTAGTGCCCGGGGCGCTGGAATCCCCACGCAACAACACGGTACCGCGGCCAAAGAACCAGGCGCCAGCCCAACGTGTGCAAGCACTCGGGCCCCGTTGCCGACCGATTGCAGATCTGCCGCATGCTTGCCCAGGTCACGGACGCCGCACGGAATACCACCATTCCGGGCATGCCCAAAAACAGAATGCATCGCATTGGACAACCCGGGATTTGATGGCCGCTTTATTCTTCCATCACGTCCTTTCCACATTAGATGCGCATGATACTCCGCGGGTCAGGCATGTCAATATCTATTGCGCCCGCTTGATTATCAGGCCCGAAACACCTTCCAGATCCGGGAATGACGCGTGCTTGCCGCCCCCGAACCCAGGCACACAGCGCCGCGGCACCACGCCCAGGGATCGCCATCGGCCAATGAGCCAAGTCCATGGCTGCACCACCGCACTGTTCGAAATCGGGAGTTTTATCGAGCGCAGCGCTTACCCGGCCACTGGACCCGGGCCGGGCGCAACGGCGACCGGTACCACCGGCATCCGTTCCGGCGCTGCCGTCGGTCCGGGCAAACTGACGCGGATGGCCTGCTGCCGCCGCACCCCGGACTTCTGGCCGCCACGGCGCCCAATCATGGCCATATACTCCCGATTCTGCGCCACGCGCTGGCCGCCCTTGCGGCCGGCGGCACTGGCTTCCGCGGCGGTAAAGCGATGCGCGGCCCCTTTTTGATGGGCCATGTGCCCGCCTTTGCGTGCCAGTGCGCGCTGGCGCTCGGGGTCCATGGCGGCGAAACCTCGGGCCGCAAGCGGCAAGAGTGTCATCGGGTCTTCTCCGGTTTAAAAGAAAAGGGGGGAATTACCCTGGAAATGCGGGCCTTGCTTCTGCCATGCCTTGATCAGCCCGGCCAACGCTGCGGGACCGGCCCCGGGAAAACAGCGCACCAGGCTCTGATGAAATCCTCCCCGTGCGCTGGCACTTACCAACTTCCGGGGGGGTGGATTACGCAACGCGTCAGTCCCTACGCCGCCTAAAGGCGGAACTCCAAGCATTCGGCTATCCGGCGTCTGCTCGTCACTGGCAGGGTTTCAGCAGAGCCAGCGCGCCATTTAACCGGTATGGGCGTATTTCGCCAGGTCCACCGCGGCCCAGTGATCCAGGAATTCCTGCGCCGCCGTCAGGTTTTGCCGCGGAAAGCTTACCGTAAAGTACGTGTCCTTGAAGTTGTAATGCACACTCACCCGCTGGTAAGACAAGTACTCGATCAGATCCCACATGCAATCACAGGGAACATTGGCGTAGGGCGTGCAACCATTATCCGAAACCACAACGGTGAGTTTCTGCCGCATCGCAGTCCTCCTTTGATCACAAGCCCGTCCGCTACGTCCTGCCAGCCGGGGCCCCCGCTTCCGGCCGCCCGGCGCAACGGCCAGGGCGCGTAGCGGCCCTAGCGGCAGTGCCCTAACTTTGCCATCCGAGTTGGTAGGCCGGCGGGCGCAATACGCGCCCGCCGATCCTTCCGGAATCCCACACAAAAAAACAGAGGTTGCGGAGATCGATTCCGGGTTGCCAACGCAATTCCCATTGGTCGGTCCCGATTCTCTCGAGAACTGTGGACACCGTCGACCAGTTATTGAACTCACCGAGCGCCGCGACCGCCACCACGCCCGGAATACGTACCACCACATTTCGATGCTGCGCGTTGCTCTGGTCCATAAGGCCGCTACCATTATTGATTCGCCCACCGTGTCGCGTTACGACCTTCGGGCGGTGTACCGGCGCACGGCCACCCGCGCGGCAACGCCGCGGCCAGTTCGGCGCCCCGGCAACGGCAACCCGCCCCACTGGCCCGCCGCCGCGCTCAGTTCCGCGCGCTGCGGGAACGCAGTTGGGTCTCGGCTTCACGCCAATTCTGCTCATCCTGGCCGACCGGGCAGCCTTTGCTCTGCCAGATCGCCCGGGCACACTGGGCGATTTGTTCATGCGTGGGCACCGGCCTAAGCGCCGCGGTGCCCGGACGCGAGGCCGCATCATCGCCCCGCGGCGCACTGGGCGGATTGCCCGCATTAGTGCTGCCGGGTGTACTTCTCTTCTTCGCACCGGCGGGAGTACTCATGCTCATGCTAATGATCCTCTCGAATAGGCAGTTTTTTTCACGAATTGCAGCTAATGCAAGACCTGTGCCACGCCTCATCGTCCGCTAGAGTCGGTCCCCGGTAGCCGAATTTCCCCGCGCCAACGTCGTAGTTTCGCTAAGGCATTACGAAACAATTCACAAATTGGCACGGACCTGACGAACGTTGCGAAAAAACTCATCTTTATTAATCGAACTTCGCGGCACGGGAATTGAACTGGACAAAACGACGCGTCAATCTGTCGCCCGGCACCACTGCCCCTGACAGAATTGCAGCGCTGACTTGGCACTGTTGCAAACCATTCGCACCCACCCCGCCTGCCGTCGGCCTGCATGTCCAGATTGCGTGCCTTAACGCGTGTAGTGCGGCGCTGCTGCGCTACCCGACTCCAAGCATTCGTCTTTCCGGCGTCTGTGCGTCACTTGCACGGATACGTCCGAGCCCGTTCCGCGGTCAACGCGCCGCCAGATCCGTCGGGCCGCCGGGGTCAGGATCGTACGTATATTCCCGCACATTGGGCCCCGGAGACGGCCGGGTGTTGGGGGTGGCGCCGGCCCCCAGTACAATCCCCGCAGCCGCGGCGCGCGGGACCGGACGGTGGGAACAGCCGGCTGGCGCCGCCAGGGTCCCGGGGGCAACGCGGACAAGGAGAACGCAATGAGTATGCGGACGGTTTGCAGCATGATGGCTCTGGGAGTACTGCTGGGCGCGGCCGGGGCGCGGGCGGAGCCAGGGGCGGATTTCTACCAGGTGCGCGGCGGCATTCCCAACAGCCAGTATTTTTTCAAGGCCAACACGGTGGGGAACCAGTACCTGTTTTTCATCGGCCATTCCGTGCTGGCCGGCACCGGCCTGAAGGATCCCAACCTGCGGTATTCCGCACAGATGGTGCGGGGCTTCAAGACCTATTTCCCGGCGGCCGCCATCATCGAGACGCGCCATATGCAGCCGGGCGGAAGCTGGTTCGGACAGTTCCGGTGCAGCAGCGGCCAGGCGGTTTTCGGCGAGGTGATTTGCAGCGGGCACCTGGCGATTCTCGATTTCGCCGCCGCCGATCGGCAGGCCAACCTGGCGCAGGTGAAAACTTCGCTCGAAGGCCTGGTCCGCCAGATCACGCGCTACCGCGCGACGCACAGCCGCATCCTGGTCTACACGCTTACGCCGGAAATGCTGGCGGCCTACCGCGCCGGCCAGACGCCCGAGTACATCCGTGTGTGCGAGCAGATCGCGGAGCATTATGCCATGCCGAGCCTGAACCTGGCGAAATACGCCGCGCAGAAGATCATTGCCGGCGCCATTTCCGCGACGGCGTTTTCCGCCGATGGCATCAACCCGACGGATGCGGGCGCAAAAATTTACGGGGAGGCGGTCGGGAAGTTTGTGGACGCGCTGCTGACGGCGTATCCCGTGCCTGACCAGCCCAAGAACTATACGCTGCCCGCGCCCCTGTTCCCGGAGACCGATGACAACGGGCGCATTATCGCCTACGAGGATCCGCAGGTGCAACAGTCCGGCGACTGGAAACCAGGGCAGGCCAGTCCAATTGCGCCCTTCCGTCATATCCTTGTTTCCGACAAACCCGGCGCGACATTGTCGTTGCCGTTCACAGGCTCGGAGATCGGTGTTCTGGATATCGTGGACAAGGACAGCGCGGATTATCAATACGCCGTGGACGGCGCGGCGTTCCAGAAACTTTCCGCACCGCAGGATGTGACCACCGCGACGATGCGTGCGGTTTCGCTGGCGCGGAATCTGGATCGGAAAACGGCGCACGAGCTGGTCTTGAAAGTGGCAGGGCCGGGCACGGCGCGGATGGGCGGCTTTCTGCTCAACGGCAGCGTCGCCGATGCCTGCGCAGGGATGAGCGCGCTGGAAAAGATTGATGCCATTTATGCGGCGATGGACCCCATCAAATACTTGCCGCCCGCCGGCCGCTTTGCGAACATTCCAAAAACGATGCGCAAGCTGCACGCTGGCGGCCCGCTGCGCCTGGTGCTGCTGGGCGACAGCATCATGGGCAATACGTCCGGCTCGTCGTTCGAGCTGCTGCTCATGCGCGACTACCCCAAATGCCAGATCACCAAGATCGCAGCGCTGCGCAGTTCCACCGGCTGCCAGTACTATCGCCAGGACAATCGCGTGCAGGATTACGTGCTGCGGCACAACCCCGATCTGCTGGTCATCGGCGGCATCTCCAACGGCGGCGACGCGGAGGCGGTGCGTTCGGTCATCCAGCAGGTGCGCGCGCAGAAGCCGGACACGGAAGTGCTGCTGCTCACGCCGGTCTTCGGCATGATGCACGACGAACACCTCCGCACCTACACGCGGGAGATTGACACGACAACCAGCAACTTCCGATTCAATATGCAGAAGGTTGCGGCCGAAGAGAAGTGCGCTTTTTTCGACATGACCGGTCCGTGGTGGGCCTACATTCAGGACAGCGGCAAGACCTATGGCTGGTTTCAGGGCGACGCCGTTCACGCGAACGCCCGCGGCTGCCAGATCATCGGGCGACTGCTGGAAATGTGGTTCAAGGAATAATAGACAAGACCCCGCGCTTTGCAGCGCGGGGTCCTGCGTGAGTTATTGCTGGAACGCGGATCCACGGACGGGCCACTTGCAGCCGGCCCGGTTCAAGCGGGGGCATTATTTGCCGTGGTCGCAGGTGACCTTGCCGGTTTGAATAGTGCGATCACAGGTCGGGAACGTCAGGCAACTCGCCGCGGCACCCCGAAGCGCATCGCAGAGGCCCTGGGCGCCGCGTTTGAGATAATCCAGCAGATCCTTGCAGGATAGGCCGGCGTATTGGTATCCATCCCGATCACACGTGCCGGAATGCGACTGATCGCCGCAATTGTTCCCATCGTGGCCACCGTGCTGTTCGCCGCCCCCGCACGGGTTATGCGTCACCGGGGCGTTGATCGTGGTGGTGGCCGTTGCCGTACCGCCGCAGCCGGTATTGGGCTTGACGCTGGCGGTGTCGGCGAGGGCCCCGACGTCCAGGGCGGAGGTGGTGCCGACGACATGGATCATCAGGACCTGGTTGCAACTCATGGTTCCGGCGGCCGTCGTCAGGGTCAGGGTCTGATGACCCACCGCTCCGGTGAGGGTGAAGGCGGCGGGTTTGCCCACGGTGGTATCGATCTTCCAGTTGATATCGTTACCGGCGCCGGCGGGCAGAAGGTCGGTGAGGGTCACGCCGGTCGAGAGGGTTCGCGCGTGGAGGGTGATGGTGAAACCCGCCTGGCTGCCGGCGGTAACCTGGCAGGTGTCGGCTTTGACGCAGACGGTCACGTTCCCGCTGCTGGGAACCGGCACGACCGCCGGCGCGTTGACGGTGACATTAACGCTGGCGGTGGCGGCCAGGGTGACATTGTCGAGTTGGCCGGTGACCGTAGCGCTGCTGGTGACCACGCCGCCGCCGGCCGGGCCGGTGATGGGGGCTGTGGCCGTGTAAATCCAGGTCTCGGAGGCGTCGAGCAGGCCATTGCCGTTGGTATCGCCGCTGACCAGGGTGGGCGTAAAGTCATCGTGGGTATTGGCGGGGGTGCCGTTGTCATCGACCAGTTTGACGCTGGCGATCGCGGCGCCGGTGGTGTTGGTGACGGTATAGGTATAGGTCACCGCCTCGCCGCTGTCGGCGGTATCCACATTGGCGGTCTTGACGATATTCAGGCCGACGGCGCCGATATTGCCCTTGGTAATCTCGCCGGTGAAGTTGGTCTGGAAGGAACCGTTATAGGTTGAACCTTCGCTGGTCACCACGACGCCGATGCTGTGGTTGGCAAACAGTGGGGCCAGCGATCCGCCGGTCACCGTGAGGCGGAAATCGAAGGTGGCCACGCCGCCGGCCGGGTCGGTGCTCTCGGCGCCGAATTGGGCGATCTTGCCGGTCAGGAGGGTGCCGGTATAGGTGGCGTTGTCGACCGCGATGCTGCCGGTGACCACCAGATCCGGCCCGTTGGGGTTGGAGCCCACGAGTTTGCCGTTGCCATCGACCTGGAGGTTAAGCGCAAAGGTGGGAGCGCCGTCAAGAGACACTGCCGTGCCCTGCGGGGAGACAAAAAGCGTCGGCGTGGCCTGGATCCCAAAGGCTTGCGCGGCGGCATTATAGTTGACCGAACCGGCACTGTCGGCGAAGAAGAACGTCAGCGGCAGGGCCGGAGAAACGCCCACCAGTGCCGGGGCCGGCGCGGGGGCGGCGACGGAGAGCAGCGTGCGCGATTCGAGGGTTTCCAGCAACGCGCCCTGGTACGGGCGGCGGGTGGCACGAACGGGGGATTGACCAGCGAAACGACGGGCGAGTTTGGTAATCATTTTTGAATCCTTAAGTAAGTGGTATATGGTTATTTCTTGTTACATACGTTTTGGTGACACAGGTTAAAAGGTTGGGGCGGGCGGCCGGGGCTTAGCGCCGCCGGCGCCGCAGCAGCAGGGCCCCGCCGCCCAGGCCGACCAGCGTCAGGCTGGCCGGTTCGGGAACCGCCGGCGGCGTAAAGGTGTCGGCGTTGCCGGCATAGGCGGAGTTGGCGAAGTTCTGCGTGAACAGATTGGTGGTGTAGTTGGTCACGGAGCTGCCCGCGGCCAGGATTACGCCGATCGAGCCGTTGCCGGCGTCCAGGGAACCGGTGCCGCTGGGGAACAGGATATCGAAACTGGGTGTATTGCTGCTGGTGGAGAAGCCGAACTGCGGCGCGGTGGCCCCGCTGTAGTTAAACAGCGAAGTCGAGCCGCTGCCCAGGTTGCCGGTGAGCGTCAGGGTTCCGCTGGTCACGGTTACCGGACTGGTGGCCAGGGTGCCGTGGGTAATGTTGAGGGTCAGGGAGAAGCTCTTGGCGGTGCCGATGGCGACACTTCCGGGGTTCTTGGTGATGGGGGTGCCCGAGGCGCTAAGGATGCCGTTGAGGCCGCTGGTCGTATAGGTGATGTTGACGGCCTGGGAGACCACATCGGGACTCCCGACGGTAAGCCCCAGCATAGCCGCGGGGGCGGAGGTTACCAGGACCAGAACCAGTACCGCCGCGAGGATGATGGAAGTCAGTTTACCCATTGCGATTTCTCCCTTTTAGAAGTTCTTTGAAAAGTCATCAGACGTTAAGCGTTACCCCATGATTCGGGTGGCTTTAGAATCCCCTGAAGAATGGCCGCGCAATTTTTGCTCTACGCTTCAAGTTGTTTATTTGCAATGAGTAACAAACACGTTTAAGGTATTTTCGGAAGAAATTAATCGTAATTTGTCAGCGTCTGAACCGACGAAAATCTTCACTGCTTTGTGCAGATTCCCCAGCCTGCCAGAAAGAAGGGGTGTGGCCCGCGACGGACTGAGGAAGAGCGAACGGTGGGAGGTCGAAAGAGCCAAGTAAGGGATGCGATCGAAAGAACTTCCCGATTTCGAGCAAACGTTCAACGTCCAACGTTTAACGTTGAACGAAGCCGTTTCATTGGATGTTGGACGTTGAGCGTTGAACGTTCGTCAAGAATGCCCAAAGTTATTTCGGTCCTATTCCTAAGCGACCACCTCCTCTGGAGGTGGTCGCTTACTGCCGCCGTCCGGTAATCGATTCCCGCCGCGGACTAAGTTGTCCCCCCTTTGGACCGATATCAACAAGATGAAGCGTCGTGCCCATGACAAGTTCGGATTCACCCTGATTGAAGCGCTGATCCTGATGGTGCTGGTGTCCATCGTGGCGGTAGGCGTGGGTGTGGGGCTGCAATCCACCGCCCATTTTGCCGAGGCCAACGATACGGCCCTGGCCCTCTCGGCCGAACTTAACGGCGAGGCGGAATACTGGCGTGCCACCGCGTGGACGACCGCCGCCTGGCCAGCCACCTTGCCCTACAGCGTGAACGACACGGTCAAAGTTTCCGTTGGCGGCCAGACGCCCACGTACAACCGCAGCACCACCATTCAAAACTGGGATCCCAACAACATGACGACGAATGCCACCCCGCAAGCTGATTTTGTTCAGGTGCAGATCACGGTTAACAATCGCATCGTCACGTTTTACCTTACCAAGCCCAACTAACAAAGAGGGCCCAACGCACGATATGCCTCAGACCTCCAACATATTCTTTCTGCTCTCGGGCCGCACCCCGGCGTACCGCCGCGCGCGGCGGGGCTTTACCCTGGTGGAAATGATCATGGCGCTGCTCATCCTGGCCATGATCTGCACCGCCGTGGGGTCGCTGACCAATGCCGCGATGAATGATGACCGCTACCTGCGGGCCCACAATACTGCCCTGGCCGAATCGGAGATGGCGATGCGCCGTATCGCCAACAATATCCGCGAGGCCCAGACCGGATCGATCGCCATCGGCACCAGCACGCTGAGCACGCTCACGCAGGCCGATACGGCCGACGGCTATCCCGTCGGAGCCACGATCAAGTACTTCCTCCAGGCCAGCACCACCGTTACCGGCCAGAAAGACCTGGCGGAAACCGATCCGCGCTATGGCACCAACGTCCTGGCCCATAACGTAACCACCTTCACCGTAGCGCTGATCAGCGGGTATAACGACCTTTACCAGGTGGATCTGGTATTGGGCACCACGCCGGTGCAGGAACGGCATTTCCAGGTCAATACCCGCAATTGACAAGCCCCCCCGCCCCCGTTACGTTGCCCTGAAATAATCAGGAGTAACTATGGGCAGTCAATACACAATTGGCTTGGACTACGGCACCGGCTCGGTGCGGGCGTTGCTGGTGGACATTCAAACCGGCCAGGAAGTGGCCACCGGCACGTGGAACTATCGCCACGGCACCGATGGCGTCATCATCGATCCGCGGGATCCGAATCTGGCGCGGCAGCACCCGGGTGATTATCTGGAAGGGGCCGAACTGACCATCCGCGCGGTGCTGGCCCAGGCCGCCAAAATCCCGGGCTTTGCCCCCGACCAAGTCATCGGCATTGGCGTGGATACCACCGGGTCGACCCCCCTGCCGGTGGATAGCCGCGGCTGGCCCCTGGCCCTGAGCCTGGAATGCGGGGAGCATCCAGCCGCGCTGGCCTGGCTTTGGAAAGACCACACCGGCCATGCCGAAGCCGAAGAGATCACCACCGTGGCCGCCAAGCTGCGCCCGGAATACCTGGCCAAATGCGGCGGCCGTTACTCGTCGGAATGGTTCTGGTCGAAGATCCTGCATTGTGCCCGCGTGGCCCCGCAGGTGTTTGCCGCCGCCCACACCTGGGTGGAAATTGCCGACTGGATCCCCGCCGCCCTCTGCGGCACCACGGCGCCGAACGTGCTTAAACGCGGCGTGTGCGCGGCCGGCCACAAAGCCTTTTACCACAACGATTGGAATGGCTATCCGGATATCGCGTTCCTCTCGGCGCTCGATGGCCGCCTGGCCAAGGTGCGCCAAAGCCTGCCGGACAAGGTCTATTCCGCCGCGGATTGCGCCGGCGGACTGTCCGCGGAATTTGCCGCCAAGCTGGGCCTTAAGGCCGGCACCCCGGTGGCGGTGGGCGCCTTTGATGCCCACCTGGGCGGCGTAGGCTCGGGCATTGGCCCGGGCGTATTGGTCAAGATCATCGGCACGTCCACCTGCGACTTGATGGTGGCGCCGCTCTCCCAATCCCTGCCGGATATTCCCGGCCTGTGCGGCATTGTGCCCGGCTCGATCCTGCCCGGGTTCTTTGGATTGGAAGCCGGCCAGTCGGCAGTGGGCGATATTTTCAACTGGTTCGTTGCGGTGGTGCAGCCCGGCGGGGCCGACAAGGGCGGCCATGAAAACCTGTCGCATGCCGCCGCCGCACTGAAGCCCGGCCAGAGCGGCCTGCTTTCCCTGGACTGGCACAACGGCAATCGCACCATCCTGGTCGATCAGCGTCTGACCGGCCTGCTTATCGGCCTGACCCTCCACAGCACGCCGGCGGAAATCTATCGCGCCCTGATCGAGGCGACCGCCTTTGGCGCCCGGATCATCATGGAGCGCTTCGAGGAATACGGCGTGAAGGTGGAGCGCGTGGTCAACGGCGGCGGCATTGCCGCCAAGAATGCCCTGGCCATGCAGATTTATGCCGATGCCATGAATCGCCCGGTCGCCATCGCCCGCAGCGCCCAAACCTGCGCCCTGGGTTCGGCGATTGCCGGCGCCGTGGCGGCTAAAAAGAGCGGCGGCGGTTACGACACCTTTGAAGAAGCCATCCCCAGGATGGCCGGCGCCCCGGAACGCGTCTTTAATCCCATCCCCGCCAACGCCGCGGTGTACGAACGCCTCTTCAAACTCTACCGCAGCCTGCATGATGCCTTCGGCCTGCGCGACAGCACCGCAAACCTGGGCATGGTGATGAAAGAGTTGTTGGAAATCCGCGATCAGACGCGAAAGTGATGATTAATGACTTTTACTGCACTCAAAGAATCCGTTTGCCAGGCCAATCGCGACCTGGTTCCCGCCGGACTGGTCGTCTTAACGTGGGGCAATGCCAGCGGGGTCGATCGCGCCGGCGGCGTGATGGCGATCAAACCCAGCGGCGTGCCGTACGATAAACTCACGGCCGCCGATATCGTGGTGCTGGCGCTGGATACCGGCAAAGTGGTCGAAGGCACCGGTCGTCCGTCGTCGGACACCCCCACGCACCTGCACCTGTATCGCAGCTTTCCGCAGATCGGCGGCGTGGTGCATACCCATTCGCTTTACGGCACCAGCTTCGCCCAGGCCCAGCGCGATCTTCCGTGCCTGGGCACCACCCACGCGGACAACTTCTACGGCACCATCCCGATCACGCGGCCGATGCGCCCCGAGGAGATTGCCCAGGACTATGAATTGAATACCGGCCGGGTGATCGTGGAATGCTTCACCAGCCGCAGCATCAACCCGGACCAGGTTCCCGGCGTGCTGGTGGCCAGCCACGCCCCGTTCACCTGGGGCACCACCCCCGCCAAAGCGCTGGAGAATGCGATCGTGCTGGAAATGGTCGCCCACATGCAGGTGCATGCGTATGCGCTCAATCCGCAAGTGGCGGCAATTCCGCAGACCCTGCTCGACAAACACTTTTTGCGAAAACACGGCCCGGGAGCGTATTATGGGCAGAAGGTTTAGCGTAGTAGCAGCAAATACGTGTCGCCGGGTTCCATACTCAACGTGTATTGGCTGACGTCGTGGAGCACCGCCAACGGCGTGGTGCCCTCCTGGATGTCATAGACCGCTACGGTCGGAAACGTCCGGCCGAAATCGACCGTGGCGGCATCCTCGTGCGCCGTCTCGTTCATCACTTGTTCCGACCAGAGGGCCACGACGAACTCGCCCGTGGGTTTCTGCAGCACCAGGTGGCTGGTCGATTTGTCGGCCACGGCCACGTTCAAGGCCTCCGGGGTGAAGGTTGGTTTGGCGCCCGGGCCATAGGTGCCCCGATCGCTCTTTAAGAGCGTGGTCATGGTATGAAAATACCGGGCGGCGGGATGCGCGACGCCTTCCGGAAAGCTGTAGAAACCATAAGTGGCTTCCGGGCGGCTGTCCTGGAGGCCATAGACGAGATAGGCAACATCGCCGGCGGCGGCGCTGTCGAAAGCGCCCATAACCAGATATTGCCCGAAAACGCGCGGCGTGAGGTGGGCGTGCGTGTAGGCGCCCACTTCGGTATGGGCCACGGGTTTGCCGGGCGTGCATAGTTGGGCATCCAGGCGCAGCATGTTCAAGACCGTGACCATGCGTTGGGCCGGATTGCTGATGTACGTATGCGCCCCGCCGAAATCGGCCGGCCCGGGCTGGTAGTTCTGGTGGCTGCCGGTGTGGGCCGGGTCGTAATTGCCGTGCCAGTTATTGGCGGCTGTCCAGCCCGCGCCAAACTCCATCTGGCTTACGGGAATGCCCTGCGGATGGGCCCACTGGTACAGCGCCGCCTGCACGAGCGCGGCATCGGGCAGGGTGGCGCCGCGCTGCTGCGGATACTCATCGTCCTCCTCGTTCGGGCCGCCCAGCGCGTAGATCAGACCGGGAAAGTCCCGGCAGGCCGCCTGCGCCAGGGCCAGGCTTTTCCGCTGCTCGGCGGGACTGCCTTCGACGATGGACGTCCAAAAACGTCCGTCCGGGCGCCAGGCGGTCTGTAGATCCTTGAACAATTGCCCATCCTGCGGCCGGTAAATCCAGTCCCGCACGATGCGCACGCCGATGAAGTCCAGTTGCCGGCCGATTTCCTTGATATTCGTATTCCACGGGTCGGCGACCGTGAGCCCCTGGAGATGCGTGTTGACGCCCAGGGTGTTGAGAAAGTCCTCGGTGGACATGATCGCGGCGGCATCCAGGCGCCCGGCCATACCCCAACCGCCGGCCACCAGCATGCCCAACACCACGACCAAAGGGGATTTCTTGGTCATTGGCAGAAAGTCCTCCAGCATACGACCCGGGGCCGTGCCCGGGCAGGCAATATAAAAAAAGAAACCCACGCCGCACGCGACATGGGTTTTCGATTTCTTCCGGGCCGGCACGGTGGCTCAGCGGTGGAGCGCCTCAACGATCGACTGGGTCCGAACCAACACGCGCGGCTCGCCCAGCAGGTGATACCCTTCAATATGGATGGAACGCCGGTGGAGCTGGGCCACCAGGATGGACAGGTACTCCGTCTGGCCGATGTCATTCTTCTTGTGGCTGCAAATACCGTTTTGTTCCTCGCTTACGCGAAGCAATTCGCTGACGGAATTCTCGAACAGGGCGTCGGTAACATGTTCTTCATTCAAGGCCAGGTAATACTGGAAGTAATTACTTAATGCCCGTTCGAATTGTTTATCGCCTTTGCAGGGAAGACGTTCGATCAAACCCCGTTCGGGGAGTGCTTTATTGGGAAAACAGGCCAGTTCGGAAACGGTTTTGCCTGCCGCCGTCACGGCGACCACATGGCCGCCGCCCGTGATAAGCTGCAAGGCCACTTCCATAGTTCCCAGAATGCGAACGCGCTTGGTATCGATGGAGAACAGTTCCGGATGCAGACCGCGATCATAGATCATGACCGATAGACCTGCGCTGCGAGGCTTTTTGTGGTGGACGCTCATGAAAAACAAGTCCTTTTCAATAGGAGGCATAGCAACCCAGCGCGACACTTAGCTTCGCTCTGGACACCCGTAAAAAGCCAGCCCCCCTTGGCAAGGTTCTTACGTACGGCGGGGCTCACAAACAAAAGTGAATGCCCGGCGCCCTGTCTAGTCAGGTAATTGTCTCGCCTGAAGAGCGGAATTGCAAGAAAAATCTTCATATTTTCACTAAAACGGGCCATGCATTATGAGACGACAACATGCGAAAACATAAGGAGTTGCCACCGCGTGCCGAGGCCTTCCCCAGGCCCACCCCAACCCGAACTTGGCCAACTGACCCGCAGAGGGTATTCTTGGGCCATGGGAAATTATATAAGCAATGCACGTATGGTTCGGGTCGAGCGGCACTGGCAGGCGACCAATGCGGTACTCTGCGGAGATCTGCAAATTGGCGACGATTGCAGCTTCTGGTTCGGGGCCGTGGCCCGAGGGGATATAGCGCCCATTCGGCTGGGCCGGCGCGTCAATGTGCAGGAACACGCCATCCTGCATTGCGACAGCGGCAAGGATCTGGAAATTGGCGATGACGTGACCATTGGCCACGCCGCGGTGGTCCATGGCCGGCGCATCGGGCATCGCACCCTGGTCGGCATGAAAGCCGTGGTGCTCGGCGATGCGGTGATCGGCAATGATTGCATCGTGGCCGCCGGCACCGTAGTGAGCCCCGGCACCATCGTACCCGATGGCCACGTGATCATGGGCATCCCGGGCAAAGTGGTGCGGCCGGTGCGGCCCGCGGAGTTGCAATCGATGCGCGAGAACAACCAGCACTATGTGGACCTGGCGCACCAGCATGCTACGGCACCGGACAAAATGTATCGGTAGGACGCGACTTCGGCCGTTCTACGCATACAGGTCTAAATGTGGGCCACCCGTCCGCCAGCGGAGGTAGGTGGGAATGATAGATGAAGAAAGCCCCACGATGAGTGATCCGACGCGACCGCCGCGTCGGACCATCGGGACGTATGAGTTAATCCGGCTGTTGGGGCAGGGCGGCATGGGCGAAGTGTGGCTGGCACGCGACACGGCCCTGCAGCGCGAGGTGGCGATCAAGCTCCTGCCCAAGTCGATCCTCACGGACTCCGGCGCCGCCCGGCGCTTCCTGCGGGAAGCGCGCACGGCGGCGCAGCTTAACCACCCCAACGGCGTCACCATCCACCAGGTTGGGGAGCAGGACGGGCAGCTCTTTATCGTTATGGAACTGGTCGAGGGCGGCAGCCTGGCCGACGAGCTCAAGCGCCGCGGACCGTTCCCCTGGCGGGAGGCCACCCAGGCGATCCGGGACGCCGCCGCCGGCCTGGCCGCGGCGCACGAGGTGGGCCTGATTCATCGGGACATCAAGCCGTCCAACCTGATGCGAACCGGGCGCGGGTTTGTGAAGGTCGTGGACTTCGGCCTGGCGCGGGCGGCCAGCGACACGACGGAACTCACCCGCCCCGGCACTGTTCTGGGCACCCCGGCGTATATGTCCCCGGAACAGGGCCGGGGCGAGAAGGTCGATGGGCGCTCCGATCTGTACTCGCTGGCCTGCACCTATTACGCCCTGGTGGCCGGCAAGCCGCCGTTCCGGGGCGAGAGCAGCACGGCGGTAATCTACCAGCATGTCCACGAACCGGTGCCGGATGTGCAGCAGGTGGTGCCCGATCTGCCCGACGGGGTGGTGCGGGTGATCACGCGGGGCATGAAAAAGAACCCCGCCGAGCGCTACCAGACGGCCGCGGAGTTGATCGCCGATTTGGACGCGGTAACGGAAGAGTCGGCGGACCAAGGCATGGCCGAAGTTCGTCGGTTGGCCAGGACCATCACCAAGACCGCCCCGACGACCCCGGCAGGGGCCTCGCGCTGGCGCTCCGCGTTGGCAGCCCTTATCATCACGTTCGTCGTGGCCTTGGTTGGCGTGGGTTCATGGCTGGCGTGGCGTCATTGGTTGTCTGCCACACCCTCTGAGCTTCCTAATGAGGGCGCGACTATACCAGCCGTACCGACTGCGGAGATTCCCCGACCCGCCGGAACACAGAATGAGCAGGCCGATCAGGAATTGAGTATGGCCATTGGGAAGGAATTGCATCTCGACCTGGGCGGCAACGTGACCATGAAACTGGTGCGAATTCCCGCGGGAACCTTCCTGATGGGCAGCCCTGAGACGGAGACAGGGCGGGAGAAGTATGAAACGCAGCACAAGGTGACGATCAGCAAACCCTTTTACCTCGGCGTTACCGGCGTGACGCGACGACAATTCCAAGCCTTTGTGGAACTCGCCGGTTATCAAACGGATGCGGAAAAACGCGGCTGGGGCACCTACTTCGCGGGTGGGAGGGTCCGGCACATCCCCGGCCGCAATTGGGAAAATCCCGGTTACGAAGTTGGCCCCGATCATCCGGTGGCCTGCGTGACCTGGGATGATGCCAACCGGTTCTGCCAGTGGCTGGCGGCCAAGACCGGCCGGAGCCTTCGCCTGCCAACGGAGGCGGAACGGGAATACGCGTGTCGCGCCGGAACCACGACAACCTACCAGTGGGGCAACGATCCCACCGATGGCGAAGGGTGGTGCAATGTTTCGGATCAAACTCTAAAAGATGCGCTGAAGTTGGGGCGCGGCATACCGGGTATCCTTAGCAAAGGTGTATGCAAGTGGCGTGATGGCTATGCGTTTGCGGCGCCGGTGGGCCGTTTCCATGCCAATGCATGGGGCTTGTTCGACATGCATGGCAACCTGTTGGAGTGGTGTGCCGATTGGTTTCAGGCCGACTACTACAACATGGGCGGCAGGGTTGATCCGCAAGGCCCTCGGGCTGGCACGCAACGGGTCATTCGCGGGGGCTGCTTTGATGTGGGTCCGCCCGATTTTCGCAGCGCGGCGCGCGGGGGGGGGGGATCCGGATTTAGCGGATTTCGGCATTGGCTTCCGGGTATGTTGTCCAACGGACCTGGTGGCGCCGGGGCCGGCGAAACTTCCTGGCCAACCGAGCACCGCACTTTCGGATTCCACGGTATCCGGAACGAACACACCCGCGCCGACGCCTGTTATTCCGACATCCTCCCCGCTACAACCAGCCGTGACCACCACGCCGCGCTCGGCGGCGCCAACGTTCCCGAAAATGTCCGCCATCCCAGTGACGCCAGAAGCGCCGCCGGTCGTGACACTGCAACTCAGCCAGAACACGACCATGGAGTTAAAATTGATCCCCGCGGGAACGTTCCTGATGGGAAGTCCCGAGTCGGAGAAGGATCGCCAAAAAGATGAAACGCAGCACGAGGTGACAATCAGCAAGCCATTCTACATGGGCGTGACGCCCGTAACGCAGGCCCAGTACCAGGCGGTGATGGGAAATAACCCCAGCGGTTTCAAGGGCGATACCCTGCCGGTCGAGCAGGTCTCCTGGGATAATGCGGTGGCATTCTGCCAGCGGCTGGGAGCCAAGGATGGGAAACACTATCGTCTGCCGAGCGAAGCCCAATGGGAGTACGCCTGCCGGGCCGGAACCACCACCGCGTATTACACCGGCAATGACGAGATCGCGCTGAATGCCGCTGGATGGTACCGCGGCAATTCCGACCAGCAAACCCACCCCGTCGCCCAGAAAAAGCCCAACGCCTGGGGCCTGTACGATATGCACGGGAACGTGTGGCAGTGGTGCGCCGACTGGTTCGCAGATAATTACGTGGCGGCAGACAAGACCGACCCCACCGGCCCCGCGAACGGCAGCCTCCGCGTGTTGCGCGGCGGGTCTTGGCACAACCATTCGAGCAATTGTCGCGCGGCCAACCACGACAAGTACCCTCCCGATAGCCGGGGCCACAATGTCGGCTTTCGGGTGGTGGCGACCGCGGCCGGCCTGGACTGATTTTTACCCTTTGCCCTCTTACCCGTCCGGGGTTCAGGGCGAAGCTCCGGTCCCCGCAGGGGACCAACCTGGTAGCCGGGGGCCGGCGCCGCGCCGCCCCCGTGTATGAATCGGCGACTACCCGCGACCCTGACAGGGTCGCACCTTGTCGTTGCGAGAAATGAAAGGACCGCACGAATGGCCCAAACCCTCCTCACAAATCTTATATTTGGCGTTATGCAGGTGTGACCCCTTCAGGGTCAATTCCTTGGAGGGCTCGGTATCCGGGGGCGGCGCTGCGCTGGCCCCCGGCTATCAGGTGGCAGTCCTTCGGACTGCTCTTTGGGACGAAGAATCTGGCCGCCATAAGGCGCGCCGGGATCGCTACGCCTTGGCCGGCACCGGCCGCTTGGGTTTGGCGGCGGTGGCACGCATGATCCATTCCTTGGGGATCTGGGGATCGTGGTGCTCCACCGCCGCGGCTTCCAGGAATTCCGCGCCGATTTCATGCTTGCCCTTGTGTACATAGCGACAGAACTTCGCGGCGCACAGCAAGGCTTTGCGCGTGGTGGCGCACGCGGGCAGACACAGGGCGAACATTTCGCCGGGGGCAAACGGGCGGGTACAGAGAAACGAAAAACCCGTCGTGGAAACATTGCGCGTTACAATGCGAATCTCCGGGCGGGCGGACAGGGCCAGCAGCGTAATAACCCCCGCAAAGCGGCAGGCCGACCGCTGGCGCAGGCGTTGATTGGCCCTCCGTTGCGTGGGGGCATTGTCCAGCAACTGCAGCAGGGCGTAGATCTCCCCCAGGTCGTGCTCGGACATTTCGGCATTGACAGCCATGATATTCATACAAGGCTTATCGGCTATTTCTTCCGGTGCGCGAATCGCCCCCGCCACTTTTAGCCGCCCGCCGCCGCTAGGGGCACAAAGCGCCTTGAACCTCGGGCGGCGCAGAGCTTTGCGGCAGGGCGCAGACCGCCTGCTCGAAGGTCGCCCCGACGCAATACAGGCCGCCGGTCAGAACACGCACGTGAGTCACGCGGCACATGACCATTTTATCGGACAGGCCCGCCATCTTGAGCGGCACAATAAAACGCTCCCCGGTCTGCAATTCCCGGTGGCACAGGAACCCCATTCCGCGGCTGGAGATATCCTGCGTATCCACACGCAACTTATGATGCACTGCGGCATCGAGCAGCATGATATCGATGCGGCGGCGAAAACAGACGCGTACCCGCTGCCGGCGCTCGGCCACGGCATCGCGCAGCGGATCCTGCAACCCATTGAGTATGGCCAGGGCCCGGCCCTGGCGGCGCAGATCGATGTCCAGCATGTTCAGGCACCCCGAAATCCAGCCTGCAACCCCCTGCCAACCGGAATTCAATGCGGACCAGCGGCCCGCAGGTAACACGGGCTTCCTGCCCGCACAAAAAGCGGCCCGGATGGCCGCGGTCCCGTCAGACCGGCACGCACGTTTTGGCCCGTGTCCGGCTGATCCAGGTATTGCGGTGCACCAGGGCCGTCCAGCGGGCCGGAATGCGCCGCATATTGTCCGGATCGGGCGCCATGGCCTGGAACTCCAGGCCCACCTCAAAGACCGCCGCGGTCACGGGGCGGCAGTACTTGACGTTGCACAAGGCCAGTTGCGCCAGGCCTTCATTAAGATGGTGCGCGATCACGAGGTACTCATCGATCGCGAAGGGCCGGCGCACCAGGAACGCCAACCCCGTCGTCGAAAGATTGCGGGAAAAAACATGAATCCACGGCTGGCCCGGCTCGGTGGGCAGATTCATCCACATGGGATGGCAGAAATCCATCCGCGGGCGGGACCGGCGATTGGCTTCCGCCGGCGCCGGGGCGGCATCCAGGTGGGCAATCAGATCCATAATATCCACGGTTTCCTGCTGCGATAGTCCGATATGAATCACGTGATTAGTCCTTGTAATGATGCCCGGTGACTGGGAAGATCATCGGAAGGATTGCCCTGGCGGTTAAGATGTGCCCGCCGCTTTGTAAGCAAATACACCCCGCAACTGGAGTCCCGTCGTGACCGCGCCGTCCGATAGCCACGTGCCTTTCTTCCGCACCCGCCTGGCCCCCAGCCCCACCGGGGCCTTGCACCTGGGCCATGCGCGCACCTTCCTGATCACCTGGTGGATGGCCCGCCAGGCCGGCGCCGCCGTGATCATGCGCATGGAGGATCTGGATGCCCAGCGGGCCAAGCCCGCCAGCGTGCAACAGGCCTATGACGATCTGGACTGGCTGGGCCTGGACTGGGACCAGGGCCCCCAAGCCCAGGACACGCCCGGCGATCTGTATGTGCAATCCCACCGCCAGGCCTTTTATGCCGCCGCGCTGGAGGCCTTGGAAAAGGCGGGACACATTTACCCCTGCGTCTGCACGCGGGCGGACATTGCCGCCGCCGTAGCCGCCAGCAGCGGCGCCCCGCACGAAGACGATGCCCAGGTGCGCTACCCGGGCACCTGCCGCGGCCGGTTTGCCACCTGCGCCGCCGCGCAGCAGCACACCGGCAAGCCGGCCTGCTGGCGCCTCACGGTGCCGGATGGAACCGTCGCCTTTACGGATGCCATTGCCGGGCCGCAGAGTTTTGATGTCGCCGGGGTGGTGGGCGATTTCCCGCTGACGCGCTTTGATGGCACGCCGGCCTACCAACTGGCCTGCATGGTCGACGATGCCGCCATGGACATTGACTGGGTGATCCGCGGGGACGACCTGCTCTCGAGCACGCCGCGCCAGATCCTGCTCTACCGTGCCCTGGGCCGCACGCCCCCGCACTTTGCCCACGTACCGCTGGTGATCGGCCCGGATGGCCAGCGCCTGGCCAAGCGCCACGGCGAAAGCCGCATCGCCCAGTTCCGCGCTGCCGGCGTGCCACCGGAAAAAGTCGTCGGCTGGGCCGCCTGGCGCAGCGGCCAAATCGCCCGCCCCTGCGCCCTGGCCGCCCGCGATTTAATCGCCCCCTTCGATCTGGCCAAGCTGCCCCGGGAGCGCATCGTGCTGGGCCCGGACGATTTCCAATGGCTCGCCCCCTGAAGCAATGAATGGATTGCGGCGCCGCTGGACGAGAGGGACGTAAATAAGCCACAAATGAACACCACTAAGCTGCGTTGTCCTGGCAAAGGCAAACCGTCCTGGGCCGCGGGGCCGGAACTTGATAGCCGGGAGCAGCGCGGCGGCCCCGGTAACCAAGCGCCCCATGCCCGTCCCCTTTAGCGGTGGCCCGGGGCCAGGCGTCAATCCGCGCCAGATAAGCGGAACAGGTTCACAAAGTCATCAGAAAGTGGCGAATGCATTCCGTAAGGTCATCGCCAAGACGCTCCGTCATCGGCTTGCAATGCCCGCGCTCAACGGCGCAACGGCCCGATCACCCGACGGCCTGATCCGCCGCTTCGTCATTGCCCCATTGAACCTTGGAATTGCGTTGTCATTCGTCATACGAATGCCGTCATTTCGCCGCCGGTGCTTATTCCTTGGATTCGGTATCCGGGTGCTTGGGGGTTGAATCCTTGGGGCGCCGCGCTTTGCGCGGGCGGCGGGCGGGCTCGGCCGGGGGTGAGATCATGCCGGTGGTGCCCGCAAACGATTGCAGGGCGGCCAATTCGTCGCGCAGGCACGCGGCTTCTTCGTAGCGTTCGGCGGCCAGTGCCACCCGCAGGCGCTCGCGCAGCAGGGTGCGGGGATCGGGCGGGAGTTGCTGGCGAATCTGCTTGAGCATGTCATGGAGAATGGCCGCCTCATGCGAATGGCGCAACAGTTGGCGCCGCTCGGGCCGCGGAAAAAGCCGGGCAATCTTCTTGAGCCCGCCATGCAGATAAGCCATGGCGGTCCGCACAAAACCCTGGCGCAGCGCCGCGCAGGCATTGGCCCGGGCGTGCATCATGACAATATAGGGCCGGTATTGTTCCAGGCACATGCGATCGTATTGGGTCCGGCCATAGCGGGCACAGATATCCAGTACGTCGAGGTTGTGTTGCGTGTCGCGAATGACCGCCGGGTATTGCTCGAGTACAAACAGGCTCAGGTAACGATGGTAAAACATCGCGGATTCTTCGCGCAGCGCCTGGCAGTCGTGGGCGGTCAGGGCAAAGCTGTCGTCCGAGCCGTGGCGCTCCAGGTGCCGCTGGAGCTTGCGCCGGTGATAGTCCAGTTCCGTGGCGCTGCGATGCGGGCGTTTGCCGTCGGGGCGCCCGTTGAGTTCCATTTGCAGCAGGCCCAGGTCCAGGCGCAGTTGCAGTTTGGGCTTGCCGTCGCTGCCGCGAATCATCCGGACATTCACCTGGCCGGGCTGAAAACTCCAGCCACGCAAAGCCGCGGTGATATCCAGGTAATTTATATTCCCCAACGGGTTCTTCATGCCAGGAATCTCCGAGCGGACACTACCCTGCCGCGCACCATTATAGCCTTATTGGGCACCGGACAGCGACATTTTGGCGCCCGCGCCGTGCCGAGGCGTTTTGTCGCCCTGCGCTTTCGCAAATAACGTCGCGTGCGGATACTATCGTGACGTGCCCGGTGCTGGGCCCCGGGGCGTTTGTGAAGGGAATCTCTGATGTGTGGTGTGCGGGCCTATTGGTGGATGGCCAGACTGACCATCCTGATGACGCTCGGCGGGTTGCTGGCGGGTTGTCCTTCATGGGAAAAGCGGCCGGCCTTTTCCGGCAGCGGCATGGATATGTTCACCCCCGTGGCGTTGCGTATTCACCCGCTCTCGCGTGTGGCCACCGCTGGCGCGGCCGTCCGCCTCCAGGCCCGGCTGGAGTTTTCGGATCAGATGGGGGATGTGGGCAAAGGGGTGGGCCGGATAGACTTGCAGTTGTTTGAGTACCAGACCCTGGCACCCGGCCACCAGGGCCGCCCCCTGGGTAGTTGGACGATTCCCCTGGATGCCCCCGCCGCCAACCATGCGCATTGGGACGCCATTACCCGCACCTACCTGTGCGACATACCGCTGGCCGATGGGCTGCCGCAGGCACGCTATGTGTTGCGGGCAGGCTTCACGCTGCCCAATGGCGACCGCCTCAAGGATGAAGCGGTACTGGGCGGCAAGTAGGGACCGGCGAATGAATTTCTGGCGGATTTTAAGGTAGCAGGCACACTCCGCGTGCCGCCCGCTACGGCACACGGAGTGTGCCTGCCACTTTGCTTGCGACACGAATTGGGGTCAGGCCTTGGCCGACGGAGCTTTGCCCATCGTGGACATTTCCTGAATCTTCGGACGGAACAGCCGCACACAGTTGCGCCCGGCCTGTTTGGCGGCATACACTGCGCGATCGGCGGCATTGACCAGTTGCTGGGCGCTGCTGAAAATTCGCAGCCGATCGGTACCGGCCACCCCTATGCTGGCGGTGATGGGAATCGGCTGCCCGCCGAACGTGATGCGTTCGGCGGCAATGGCCTGGCGCAGTTCGTCGGCGATCTGGGCGCCGGCGTTCAAGTCCGTTTCGGCCAGAACCAGCGCGAATTCCTCGCCGCCGTAGCGTGCCGCCAGGTCGATATTGCGCACCGCCAGTTTGAGCAGCTTGCCCAGCCGCTTGAGCACCTCATCGCCGGCCTGGTGGCCATAGGTATCGTTGACACGCTTAAAGTGATCGACATCCATAAATAACAAAGCCAGGGGGCGCTGGAGCTTGTAAGCGCGGGCAAACTGTTCATCCAAAAACGCCGCGAAGCGCGCCCGATTGGCCACGCCCGTCAGGCCGTCGATGGTGGCGGCTTCCTGCAGGTGGGCATTTTCCTTGCGGATTTCCTGCACCTGCATCTGGGATTGCAGGCTCATCTGAATCAGGGTTTGATTGGCTTCATCGAGGATATCCTGGTACGAGCGGTTGGCGCCGATATTGACTTCGAAAAGGGCCGCCACTTCCCGCGTGGAATTGCCGATATCCGTCATCAGGGCGTCAAATTCGTCGGGCTTGAGTTGGCAGCGCTGGCCGGCTTCGGCGCGGACCCGGGCGATATCGGCAGCCGGGTTGCTCCCGGCGAAAACGGCGCCGCACATCATCGCAACGTATACAATATCCACCAGCGGGCGCAGCGCCGGATCGTCTTCCTGCGGCTTGTGGTGCTGGGCGATCGGGTGGGCCAGGATCGGCGGCAGTTGCCAATGTTCGGCCAGCATGCCGCTGACGACCGCATGATCCAGATCGAATTCCTTGCGGCACAATTCCAGCAACCGCTCCTGGTCCCCCTGGGCGCAGCGGAAGAGGTCGTCGTACCGCGCGCCGAGCACGCGATGCATGACCAGAATGCCGACATCCGCCAGCAGGCAGGCCAGGAAGACTTCCTCCTGCTGCACGACATTGAGGCGGCGCGCCAGCAGGCGTCCGGCCACGCCGGAGTAGATGCTGCGTTTCCAGTACGTCATGTGATCGAAGGTGTCGCCGGCTTCACCCTTGAGGTTGGTCAGCAGGCTGAAGCCCAGGGCCAGCGTCTTGACCGCCTGCATGCCCAGGATGACCAGGGCATGACTGATGGTGCCGACCTGCTTGGGCAAGCCATAGAAACTGCTGTTGACGGTGCGGAGGATTTTGGAGGACAGGGCCGGATCGTTGGAGATCAGATCGGCGATTTCGGTGATGTTGGCGTTTTCCTGCCGCGCCATCTCCAAGGCCTGCAAGGCGACCGCGGGCAGCGAGGGCAGTTGCGGGGAGGCTTTGAGCTGGTCAAGTAATTGCTGATTCATCCCAACATCCTTGGACGTACGACATTGCCATTAATTTACGCGTATCGGTTGCTACGATCGTGGCGCCATCGCCATGGCTGTGGATGTTATCGACCGTTCCGCGACCCTGCTTTGGCGGAAAAACGCTCTTCTGAAGTCCGTCGCTGTAAATTATAAGATCTTGTTACGATGGCGGTTGGATAGGCCCGCGCGCAGAAATTCCGCCACCACCGGCCCGATAATATCCGGCGCTTCCTCATGCGGGGCATGCGCCAGGTCGGCATATTCCACGATGCGAACCTGGGGCAGATCCCGGGGCAGGCGCAGGACGACATCCGGTTCCAGCAGACGATCCTGCACTCCCCAGATGACCATGACCGGTTGGCGCACCGCACCGAGGCGGCCGCGGTGCTCCCGCATTTCGCGGGACGAGCCCGGCAGGTGCCGCATGTCGTGCATCAACCGCAGGCGGTTGGCATACGTGGCGATGTTCTGGGTGTAGATGCGCCGCAGGCAGGCCGGCATTTTGTCCGGCGTGGAGTAGCCCACCCAGGCCACGCCATCGACCAGGCGCTGCGGGGCGATCAGCGCCATGAGCAGTTCTCCCAGCAGCGGCGTGCGCGCCAGGTGATAGAGCCGGGGCAGGCGCTGGGGATAAATGGCCGGGTTGAACAGCACGATGCGCTCCACCGCCGGGGGGCGTTGCTGCGCCGCCATGATGGCCAAACCGCCCCCCAGGCTGGCGCCCGCCAGACTGACCACGCCGGCCCCCAGGGCGTCGGCCACCGTCCACACCGCCGCCGCCAGCAACGGCATGGCCACCCCGCCGACCGGCCAGCCGTGGGGCACCGAGAAACTGTTGTAATCGAGCAAGACCAGATCGTGGGTTGCCAACAGGTAAGGCGCCAGGCCGTAGAACGTGGCCACCGTTACCCCCATGCCGTGCAGCAGCACCAGCAGGGGGCGGGGCGCACCGGACGGCGCGCCGCGCAACACTTTGAACGGCACGCTCCGCCCGTCGAGTTCCACCGCCCAGGTGGCCGGCGTGCCGCCCGGCTCATCGGGCACATAGCCCCCCGCCGGACGCGGCGCCTCCGTGAACTCAAACCACTCCACGGGCAGCGGGGTGGTGGGGGCTGGTAGGGCCGATGGCGGGAGCATGGGATCCATGGCGGCAATTATAGGAGAGAATCACGGGGTCGGCACGGGTGCCAGGTGCGGCCGCACCACCGCCACGCGAATCTTGTATCCGGCGGCGTTATTATGCAGCCGGTCGGGCTGGTAGAGTTCCGGCCGCGGCGTGCCGTCGGGCCCCAGCAGCGCTCCCCAGATATCAATGTAATCCATGTTGGCGGCGGTGGCGATGTAATCCCGAATCAACGCGTTGGCCTGCTGCTGGGCCGCCCGCTGGGCCCAGCGCCGCGGGCTCGGATTGATGCTTATAAAGGCAATGCGCGTCTCGGGCAGCGCCGCCCGCGCCAGCGTTACAAAGGCTTTGAAATCGGCAAACACCTGTTCGGGCGTCTTGCCATTGGCGATGTCATTGGTGCCGGCATGCACCACGATCAGCCGCGGCTTATAAGGCAACACAATGCGCGGGGCGTAGAATACGCAATCCGAGAGTTCGCAGCCGCCAAAGCCGCGATTGAGCACGGGGTATTCCGGAAAATCCTGGGGCAGCGTTTTCCAGAGGCGGATACTCGAGGAGCCGACAAACACAATGCCGCCGGCCGCCGGCGGCGCGCTGCGATCGGCCGCTTCATAGGCGGCGATCTCTTTTTCCCAGCGGGTTGGCGTCTGGGTGGCCGGCGCACTGGCGGAGGCAGGTGTATCCGGGCGGACGGCCGCCAGCGGCAACAGGATAAATATCGCCAGTACCAGCCGCCATAGCCGCACGCGTTTCATGGTTCACCTCCGCTTGGTTTCTTCCCTACCGGCTCCATGATAGTGGTTGTGACAGACGCCCGAAAGGCGGAACCGCTTCCGGAATCTTGAACTATTTGCCGCGGTCGTACGTTTCTCTGGCATGAATAAGAACCTGGGTACTTCCCTTGGGCGGGCCGGCGCGGCATTGCTGCTGCTTGCCATGTGGTGCGAAATCCCGGCGCGCAGTGCCGATTGGCCGGAATTCGGCGGCACCGATGCCCGCAACATGGTTTCCACCGAAAAGAATCTGCCGGCCTCCTTTACCGAACCGGGAACCAAAAACCTGCTGCACCTCAAATGGTCCACGCGCCTGGGCAAAGAGTCCTACGGCACGCCAACCATTGGCGGCGGGCGCATTTTCCTGGGCACCAACAACACGCCCCCGCGCGATCCGCGCTATACGGCCGATCGCGGTGTGGCCATGTGTCTCGACGAGGCGACGGGCGCGGTGATCTGGACCCTGCCGGTGCCGCGTTTTAACAATCCCACCTATCACTTTTACATTGCGGGGCTGGGCTTCTGTTCCTCCCCCACCATCGATGGGGACGTGGTTTACGCGGTGGATAATCGCGACGAGGTGCTCTGCCTGGCCGCCAACGGCCGGGCGCCGGGCACCCCGCCGCACTTTGCCGATATGGCCACGTTTCTGGCCAATCCCGGCAGCAAGTCGTCGGTGACCGCACCGGCGGCGCCACCCCCTCCGCCCCCTCCGCCCCCACCGATGACGCTGCCGGCGCCCACCCGCGAGGCCGACATCCTGTGGTGTTATGACCTGATCCACCAGGGCGATATTTCGCCGCACGATGCCGCCGATTGCGCCCCGCTGGTCATGGGCGATCACCTGTGGGTGGTCACCGCCGACGGCGTGAACCACCAGCACATCGTCTCTGACAAACCCGAAGCCCCGACGATGATCGTTTTTGACAAACACACCGGCCAGCCACTGGCCCAGGACGATTGCCTGATCAACCACCGCGTGCTGCATTGCAGTTGGTCGAGCCCGACGCTGGGCCAGGTGGGCGGCAAGCCGGCGGTATTCCTGGGCGCCGGCGATGGCTGGCTGTACGCCTTTGACCCCAATATTGTGCCCGGCACCGGGGGCCGACCCGGCCTGATCAAGAAAATCTGGTCGGTGGATGTCAACCCGCCGGAACACCGCACGGGGCCTTATCGCCATAATCCCCAGGGGCCGTCGGAAGTGATTGGCGAGCCGGTTTATCTGGATGGCAAACTGTATCTGGACGTGGGGCAGGACCCCACCCATGGCGAAGGTTTCGGCAATGTGTGCTGCGTGGACGCCACCAGCGGCAAGATTCTCTGGAACGATCCGAAGGTGCACCGCTCGTTATCCACCTGCGCTATCGCCGAGGGCCTGTTGTTCACGGCCGACCTGTCGGGTTTTGTGTATTGCTTTGATGCCGCCACCGGCCAGCGCCTCTGGGAACACCAGGCCGGGTCGGAAATCTGGGGCTCCCCGCTGATCGCCGACGGCAAGGTGTACATCGGCACCGCCAACGGCAAACTGCTGGTCTTCGCACCTGAGCGCACCAAGCGCATTATTTCGGAGAATCATTTTGACGCGAAGATCAAATCCAGCCTGGTGGCGGCCAATGGCACGATCTACCTGATGACGCTTACGACACTGTATGCGTTTTCGAACAAGGTGCCGTGAAGGCGGATCTTTGAATTCTGATTTTGGATCGGGAAACAAGACCCCTGCATCCAGTCGCCAGCCGTTGGCGACTCACTCGTCGCCGCCTTGGTTTTTGCGGGAGGCCTGGCCCGCGCGGTGGTAGCCTTTGGCGTATTCGGCACGGCAGCGCAATTCGGTTTCGTCCGGATCGGCGCCGATTTCCTTGATCATGGCCGCGTGCATCTGGGTGATACGGGTTTGCTGGTCGGGGAGCGCGGCGAGGTTCTGGAATTCGCCGGGATCGGCCGAGAGATCATAGAGTTCGCGCTGGGCGGGGTGCTGCGCGTCGGCGGCCGTGTGGTAAACGTACTTGTATTGCCCGAGGCGGAACATCGTGTAGCCCGACGCGATATTGTGGGCGTAGTACTCGCTGACCGCCATATCCTTCCAAGGAGCTGCGGGGTTATCCAGCAGCGGGCCAAGGGAGGAGCCGTTCCAGTCGTCGGGCACATGGGCGCCGCCGATATCGGCGATGGTGCGCATGGTGTCCACCAGGGAACAGACGCCGGCCCGCCGCTGGCCGCCGGCCCAGCGCGCGGGCCAGGAGACCACCAGCGGCACGCGGGCCGCCGGCTGATACATGCAGTTCTTCCACCACAGACCATGCTCGGCCATGTTCTCGCCATGGTCGGAGGTGTAGATGACAACGGTGTTGTCGGCCACGGCGCTGTTCTTGAGCGCCGCGAGCACCTGGCCGATCTGGTCGTCCACCCAGGAGGTAAGCCCGTAATAAAGCTCGCGCCCGTTCTGGACCACGGCGGCCGGGACATTTTCCATGTGGAAGCCCACACGCAAGTGCTGGTAATTCCGCGACTGGCTCTCCAAGTGCCCGGCGGGGATTACCGGCGCGGGGATCTTCCCACGGTACGGCTGCACGAACGGCCCCGGCACGATCAGCGGGAAATGCGGCGCCAAGTAGCCGCAGAGCAGGAAGAACGGCTTGTCGTTGCGGCGCCGTTTGGACAAGAATTCCAGCGCGTGCTGCGTAACGGGCCGATCGTGTTTTTCGCTGGCCCCTTCGCCCTCGGCAAATTCGTGGAAGCGCTCCGACATGCCCGGGTGCGGCGTCAGATCATCGGCGGCGCGCCGCTTGCCACGGCCATTCATAAAGGAATTGTTGCCGCCGCCGATCAGGTTGAAGCCGTAGCGACAGGTCGCATCGTAATGCATCTTGCCGATGAGGATCGAATCATAGCCCGCGGCGGTCATGACGCGCGGCAGCGACGGCGTCTCCGGCGGCATCATGCAGTTGTTGCTCCAGGCGCTGACGCGCGAAGCGTACTTGCAGGATGTGATGGATTGCCGGCTCGGCACGCACAGCGGCGAATTACAGTAATGCGCATCAAACGTGACGCCCCGCGCGGCCAGGCCGTCGATATGCGGCGTGCGCACCAGCCCATTGCCGTAGCACCCGGTAACGGAAGCATTGTGCTCGTCGCTGATGAGCAGCAGAATGTTCGGCGGACGGGTGGACAGTGCCGCGGCCCGCAGCAGGCGCTGCTCGAGCAGGGCGGTGGCCAGGCCGGCCCCGGTGTACTGTAGTACGGCGCGACGGGAGACTTGGCGCATGGCAATGCTCCTTTGAGTTCGGAAGAACAAACATCCTACTGCTTTAACGGCCGGAGGGCATCTTTCGTTGGTCCGGGGAGTTGGAAATCGGCGGCGGCGGAGGCGGAGTGACCACGGCGCTGTTGGAACCCTCGCGAGCATAGTGCGAGTCGCCGCAGGGGAATTGCATTTGGCGTAACTTCAACCCGTGATGACCTTTAGCAAATAGTCATTATCCCAACCGCAGGAAAGGCGTTTGTTGGCGATACCCATCTTGCGGGTGGTCTCGCG
>Ga0316217_10000947_pt1 | contig 39320 bp, 31 predicted proteins | sample 1anoAmetaG_FD_203633 | JGI IMG/M metagenome (GOLD analysis project Ga0316217, IMG submission 203633) | Freshwater microbial communities from Trout Bog Lake, Wisconsin, USA - 1anoA | ecosystem: Environmental > Aquatic > Freshwater > Lake > Hypolimnion/Profundal zone | place: USA: Wisconsin...
GAGTTGCCCCCCCCCTTGCCTGTCCTCTCTTCCCTCTCCTGCCCCCTGTTCCTGATCCCTGATCCCTGAACTCTGATCTCTGATCTCTGATAATGTTGGCCGGGAGACTCTTCCAATGGACAACCCCACCATGGCTCGGCTGCTGGCCGAGACCGCCGACCTGCTGGAGATCGACGGCGGCGACAGCTTTCGCATCCGCAGTTACCGCCGCGCCGCCGAGGCGGTGGAGCAAACCTCCGTGGACCTGGTGGCCGCCGCGGCCGACACCGCGCGCCTGCTGGAGATTCCCAGCATCGGCAAGGGCATGGCCGCCAACCTGCAGGCCCTTGCCTCTACAGGCACGCTACCCCTGCGCGAGGAACTTGTAGGCAAGTACGGCGAGGGTTTGCTGGAACTGCTCAAGCTGCCCGGCATGGGCCCCAAAACCGTCGCTCTCCTCTGGGCTGCGGCAAAAATCGCCAGCATCGGCCAGCTTGCCGAGGCCATTGCCGCGGGCAGCCTGGCCGGCTTGCCACGCATGGGTGAAAAGCAGATTGAAAAGCTGCGCAAGGGCATCGACGACTATCGCCGCAGCGCCGGCCGCACCCGCATCGACGTGGCCGACGAAGCAGCCCGGCGCATTGCCGCTTATCTGCTCGCCTTCTCCGGAATCGACAAGGTGACTCCGGCCGGCTCCCTGCGCCGTGGCCGCGAAACCGTGGGCGACCTGGATCTTCTGGTCACCGGCCTGGCCTGCGCGCCAGAGCATACCGCCGCCGCGGTGGAATACGTGGCCGCATACCCGGGCATTCACAGCATCATCGCCAAGGGAGAAAACAAGGTCAGCTTCTACCTCTCCAGCGGATTGCAGGTGGACGTGCGCCTGCTGCCCACGGCCAGCTATGGCGCGGCTCTGCAGTACTTTACCGGCTCCAGGGCGCACAACGTGGCGCTGCGCCAGCGGGCGCTGAAAATGGGCTGCACGCTCAGCGAGTGGGCGCTGGCCCGCCTGGACGACGACTCAACCGTGGCCGCCGCCACCGAGGAGGAGATCTACGCCGCTCTCGGCCTGGACTGGATTGCGCCTGAAATGCGCGAGAGCCTGGGAGAAATCGAGGCCGCCGCCCGCCACGCCCTGCCCCGCCTCATTGAGAAACCGGACCTGCTCGGCGATCTGCACATGCACACCACCGCCAGCGATGGCCGCAACACCATCACAGAGATGGCCGAAGCCGCGCTGGCCTGCGGTTACAAGTACATCGCCATCACCGACCACTCCAAAAACCTGGCCATGACCAACGGCCTGGACGATAAGCGCGCCATCGAGCACGCCGCGGCGGTCCGCGCCGTAGACCGCCGCATGGAGGGCCGCATCCGCGTCTTCACCGGCATTGAAGTGGACATCCTGGCCGACGGCGCCCTGGACCTGGACGACGAAGTGCTGGCGCAGTTGGACATCGTCATCGCCAGCGTCCATAGCCGTTTCGAGCAGAGCCGCGAAGAGATGACGGCGCGGGTGCTCCGGGCCATTGAAAATCCCTATGTCCGGATTCTGGGCCATCCCACCGGCCGCCTGCTGCTGCGCCGCGAGCCCTTTGCCCTGGACATGGGCGCGGTTCTCAGCCGCGCCGCCGCGCTGGGCGTGGCCGCCGAACACAACGCCGCGCCCGAGCGGCTTGACCTGTGCGACCGCGACCTGCGCCTGGCCAGGGAACTGGGCTGCCGCATCGTCGTCAACTCCGACTCCCACGACAGCCGCAACCTGGGAAAGATGGACTTCGGCGTCCGCCAACTGCGCCGCGCCTGGCTGGAGCCTGGAGACGTTTTGAATACTCTCGAACCAGAGGAGTTCCTGGCCGCGCTGCGTCCGCGTCCGTAAGAGAAACCCCAAAAGTTACCGATCGCCGCGCAGTGGTTTCAGAATTCCGCGCCGTCCTGCACGAATTCATAGCCCGCACTGCTCCGGCAGGGATAAGATAAGGGCGCCATGAGTCTACTTCACCAGGATTCTCCGGAAGAAATCGACGATGCCGCCCGCGGCGAGGAATTCACCAAGGGTTCCAGCCACTTGATCTGGACCGGCGTCATTGCCGCTGTCGTGGTCACCATCATCATCGCCATCTATGTCTTCATCGGGCAAAAACCGCCCGCGATTACCGGAGAGATCGAGCAGGTGTGGGCTCACCCCATGCACACGGAAACCTCGGGATTTGACGCCAGCGGCGCCACCATGCCCAAGGAGAGCTTTGACCAGGTGATGGTTTTTGCCCGCGTGAAACTGCATAACCAGAGCAAAATTCCGCTCTTCCTGCTCCACGTGCTCACCAATGCCGCGCTGACCGACGGCATCCACTCCAGCTACGCCGCCTCGGCAACGCAATACGAGGAGCTCTTCATGGTCCATCCCGAGCTGGCCTGGCTGCACGGCGCAGCGCTTTCCCCGCAAACCACCATCGACGCGGGGCAAACCGTGGAGGGAACCTTCGTGTCGTCTTTCCACCTGACCAAACAGCAGTGGGACGCGCGCAAGGACCTGAACTTCACCTTCACCGTTCGCTACCAGCCGCTGCTGGTCATCGCGCCCAAAAACGCGGTCACCGATATTCCCTGAATCTCAGGCACAAACGCAAAGGTGGCCTCCCCTGCCGGGAAAGCCACCTGTTTTGCTGCGCTGCGTACCCTCGAATCATGTTCTTATCGAGCGGGAATCGGAGCGTTCTTGGGCGTCGCAAGGTAACCGCTGATCTGGTTCTTTGAGTTCACCGTGTTGACCACGATCTCGTACAGCATCGGGTCTTTGCCGCTATAGAACTGCAGCGGCTCGTTCAGGTTTTTGTCCTTCTTCTCGTACTGCTTGTCGTCTGAAAACACGACCAGCGTAAACCGGCTCTTTTTCCCGTCGGCCTTCTTCAGTTCCAGGCTTACCGTGCCCACGGCCTTCTTCTGGCCCTTGTAGATACTGAACTCGTAGTAATTGCGGTCGCCTCTGTGCTTCAGCAGTTCCAGCTCGTCGTGATTGCGGGCAATCAGGCCGCTCTGCTGGCCCATATCCCCCTTCATGGACTGCAACTGGCTGATGGTGGTGGCCAGGTCGCTCTGGGTCTTGGCCACGTCGGTCTTCACGCCGCCCACGTCGGTCTTGACGTTCGACACCTCGCTGGAGACGGCGTTCACCTGCTGCGCGGTCTGCTGCTGCGCGGTCGCCAGTTGCTTGGCGCCGGCCTCATTGGCCTCCTCGCGGCGAATGATCTCCTGGGCCTTGGCGTCCATCTGCTTCTGGGTCAGGCCCAGGGAGGTGCCCAGTTCCTCGGTGGCCACCTTCAGCCGCGCATCGGTCTCGCGCAGCTGCGCTTCCAGCTTGACGTTCTGCTGCTTGGCATCGGCCAGGTCGGCTTGCTGGGTGGTCAGCCGGCCGCTGAGCGTATAGCTCCAGATCAGCCCAGCCAACGCGCCCACCAGGGCCACTGCAATGGCCGCCAAAAGCGCGCCGGAATAGGTTCTGGGGGTATCGTCAATTTCACTCATGGTTTTGCCTTTCGTCTCTCTCGCGGTTCGTCATGCGAGCTGTGAATCGTTGGATGCGCCTTTCTGTTCGTTAGACGCCTTACTGGAGAATTCTCTCTGCATTTTCCCGCCATTTTGCGGAATGATGCCTGCAAAAATCGAAACCCGGAAACGCCGCATCGCGCTTCCAGGCAGAATTCACAAGCTTCATTGTAAAGAAATCAGGCGGCGCCGAACATGCCGGCCACGCTCCGCAGCACAATTCGGAACCTGACCGGCGCGGTTCCACTCCGCTGATTTCAGGCCTCCGGGATGCCGCCTGCGCACTCCGGGGCAACTGAGATGCCCGGCGGACGCCCAGTTCGCCAAGGCTTGAAAGGCGCGATTTGGCGCCCTCGCGTCCCACCCTTCGTGACAAGCATGGAATCACTACGTTATAAACATCTTTAACTACTCATTCAGGCGCCGGGCTCACGTGCAAGGTCCGGACCTACGCCGCCACTGCAAAATTACATCGTAAGGGGAGCTCCGAAAGTTATGGCGACTGCTGTTGCAGGAAAGGGTCTGGAAGGAATTGTTGCGGCGAACTCCGGGATCTGTTGGATCGACGGAGACGCGGGAGTGCTGTCCTATCGTGGCATCGATATTCACGATCTGGCCGAGCACTCGACCTTCGAGGAGACCACCTACCTGCTCTGGAACGGCATCCTGCCCAACCATCTGCAACTGCGCGAGTTCCAGTCGCAACTCTCGCTTGCCCGCTCGCTCGACCAGCGCATCATCGACATGCTGCGCACTGTTCCCTCTACGGCCACGCCCATGGAAGTGCTGCGCACCGCGGTCTCCATGCTGAGCTTTTACGATGCCGACGAAAAGGACAACTCCCACGACGCCAACGTGCGCAAAGCCTACAATCTGACCGCGCAGTTCGCCATGATCGTGGCCATTTACGACCGCCTGCGCAAGGGCCTTGAAGTTGTGCCGCCCGACCGCTCGCTGAACCATGCGGCCAACTTCCTGTGGATGCTGAACGGCGTCAAACCCTCTGAAACCGCGGTCAAAACGCTGGACATGGCCCTGGTGCTGCACGCCGAGCACGAGTTGAATGCCTCCACCTTTGCCGCCCGCGTCATCGCCGCCACCCTGGCCGACATTCACTCCGCCATGACCGGCGCCATTGGCGCGCTCAAGGGACCGCTGCACGGCGGCGCCAACGAAGGCGTCATGCGCCTGCTGCACACCATCGACAAAGCCGGCGCAGACCCGGTCGAGTACGTCAAGAACATGCTGGCCGCCAAGCAGAAGATCTCCGGCTTCGGCCATCGCGTCTACAAAACCGAAGACCCCCGCGCCACCCACCTGCGCAAGATGAGCGAGCAGCTCGGCAAGGACGCCGGCGTGCCCAAGTGGTTTGATATGTCCCGCGCCATCGAGCTCTACATCAACGCCGACAAAAAGCTGAATGCCAACGTCGATTTCTACTCGGCCTCCACCTACGCCACCCTGGGCATCGACATCGATCTCTACACGCCCATCTTCGCCATCAGCCGCATCGCCGGCTGGGCAGCCCACGTCATCGAGCAGTTGGACGACAACCGCCTCATCCGGCCCCGCGCCGAGTACATCGGCCCCGCCTATCCCTCGCCTTACATCCCCATGGACGAGCGCGGATAGCGCACAGCCTCTAATTCAACCGCCAGCGCCTCGCTGCGTGTTCCATGTGCCAGCAATTGTTTAAGATAGGGTGTAGTGTCGTTTCATCCCGGGCGCTTGTTGTCCCGGATGCGAAAGGACCCTGGCCATGATTCTCGGTCTAAGCACGGCTGCGTTTACCGCCGTTCATGTTGTCCTGTGCCTGCTGGCGGTCGCCTCGGGCATTGTCGTAGTCTTCGGGCTGCTCACCGCCAGGCGCCTGCCCTTCTTCACGGCGCTGTTCCTCGCCACCGCCGCGCTCGCCTGCCTCAGCGGCTTTCTGTTCCCCTTCCACGGCATGACGCTCAGCATTGAAATGGGCGTTCCGGCACTGGTCGTTCTGCTGCTGGCGGCGCTTGACCGTTACACCCGCATCTTCTACGGCGTCTGGCGCCACACTTATGTGCTCTCTGTGATGATCGCCCTCTACTGCATCGTCGTTGTGCTGGTTGCGCAGCTCTTCGAACAGTTTCTGCCGCCAACGGCCCGCGAACCCTGGCATCCCGGGTGGCTGCTCACGCTGGCCCAGTTGGCTGTCTTTGCGGCTTTCGCCGTGGTCACGCGTTTGGCCCTGAAAAAATTCCGCGCCGCGCCCGTCCACTTGGATTGATCCCGCCGGGGCAGCCGGCAAGCAACTGCCTTATTGCCGCGCTTTCCATAACAGGTAAAGCGCCCACGCTGAGAGCGTGCAGTTGTCGCGGATGGTGCCGTCCAGCATCATCTGCTCGAACTCCTCCACCGTCACGGAGCGGACCACCAGGTCGTGTTCCTCGGGATCGGGATCTTTCTGGGTGTCCGTCAGCCCCGTCGCCAGAAACACATGCTGCTTTTGCTTGGTAAAGCCATAGGAAATCCACACGGTTCCCAGGCGGGTCATTTGGGCTGCAACGAGCCCAAGCTCCTCTTTCAGTTCGCCGCGCGCCAGCTCCTCGGGATTGTCGATCTCCATCTCCCACCCGCCCTGCGGCAGCTCCAGCGCCCGTTCCCCGATCGCGTACCGGTACTGCTCCACCAGCCACACGCGTCCCTGGTCCAGCGGCAGAATGATGGCCGAATCGTCCTTGTCCACCACGCCGTAAATGCCCCGCTTCCCGTCGGAGCGAAGAATCTCGTCCTCGCGCACCCGCATCCAGTGGTTGCGATAGACCTCGCGGCTGGAAAGCGTGGTAATGCTGCTGCCGGCGTTCTCATTGCCCGGATTCATGAACTCTCCTTTTGATCTTTGCGCTCGGCATGGCTTTGAACATCCGCCTACTCGTCCCGCAACCGGTACTTGCGCAGCCTGCCCACCAGCGAGGCCGGACCGCTCACCGTCAGCCGCACCAGGTTGCCTTCATACTCTCTTGTATGCACTACCATCCCCGCCTCAATCGCCGCCAGCACTCCGCCTTCCTGCTGCGGAACCCACAACTCCGCAGTCAACAGTGGGTCGGTGTGCAGTGCGCGGTCTATGGCGGCCAACAGCGCCTCCATTCCCTCCCCGGTGCGCGCGGAAGCCGCAACTTCGCCGCTGGCTTCGGTCCGCGCCCGCAGCCCCTCCCGCTCATGCGCATCCAGCAGGTCAATTTTGTTCAGCACTTCGATGCGCGGCTTGTCCAGAACCTCCAGCTCGCCCAGCACCTTCTCCACTTGGGCTTTTTGTTCCTCGCCATACGTGGAGGAGGCGTCGCGGATGTGCAGCAGCACCTCGGCCTGCGCCACCTCTTCCAGCGTCGCCCTGAAGCTGGTCACCAGCGTGTGCGGCAGGTTGCGGATAAAGCCCACCGTGTCTGACAGCAGAACCTTGCGCCGGCTGGGCAGCTCGATGGCCCGCAGTTTGGGGTCCAGCGTGGCGAACATGCGCGCCGACTGCAGCACCGCTGCGCCGGTCAGGCAGTTGAACAGCGTGCTCTTGCCGGCGTTGGTGTACCCCACCAGGGCCACCGTCGGCACCGGAACCGCTTCGCGCCGCTGCCTCTGCTGCTTGCGGACGCTGCGCACCGACTCCAGCTCGCCTTTCAAGTGGTCGATGCGGCGCTGAATCTGCCGCCGGTCGGTCTCCAGCTTGGTTTCGCCGGGTCCGCGCGTGCCAATGCCGCCGCCCAGTTGCGACATCGATTTGCCCTGGCCGGCCAGCCGCGGAAGCAAGTACTGAAGCTGCGCCAGCTCCACCTGCAACTGTCCCTCGCGGGTGCGCGCGTGGCGGGCAAAAATGTCCAGGATCAACTGCGTCCGGTCCAGCACCCGGCATGGCAAAGCTCCCGCCAGATTGCGCAGTTGGGTCGGCGTCAAGTCGTGGTCGAACAGCACCAGGTCGGCCTCGGTTGAAGCCGCAATTCCGGCAATCTCCTCCACCTTGCCGGAGCCGATCAGCGTCGCCGGATCGGGCCGCGCGCGGTTCTGGCTGATCTCGGCCACAACCACCCCGCCCGCGCTCGTCACCAGTTCACGAAACTCGGCCAGGGATTGCTCGGCGTCCAGGCCCGGCATCGCCTGCGCCCGTGCTGTAGATGCTTCGTTTGAAAGTTGAGGCGCGCCCGGCCCGGTCAGATCCTGCGCATCCTCGTCCGAACCCGTAACGTCCGGCAGATCCTCGTTCTCCACGGCAGGTTCAGAACCAGCCGCTGACAGCCGCGCGCCTGCCGCGCCTGCGCGATTGCCGCGCGAGCGTTGTCCAAGGTCCACAGCCACAAGAACAGCCCGGTCCGGGCTTGCCCCCTCGCGGCCTGGTCCTGTCGCTGCTTCCACAGGCGTTTCAGACGCCTGCTTACGCCCGGCGCCGCCTGTCCTGCGCTTCTCTACTGTCAATCGAGACCGGTCCCCGCGTGCTATCGCTGCTCCGCTATGACTGTCGGAACGGCTACCGGAGCCGGGCCAATTCCCGTGGTTACCGCAGCCGGGCGATACTCCGTGTGCATCACACTCCGGTTGCTCACTACGGTGGAAATGGCGTGTTTAAAGATCAACTGCTCCTGGCTGTTGTTTTCCAGAAGTACGGAATACTTGTCGAAGGAACGTATCTTTCCGGTGAGCTTGACGCCGCTGACCAGGTAAATCGTGATGGGGGTCTTGTCCTTGCGAACCGTATTCAGAAAGGTGTCCTGAATATTTTGTGCCGGCTTGTTCTCCATATGCCGATCTCCTACTTTCTTCTTTTGGGTTTTGAGTACTTCTTCACTTCAGTGAAGTCAATGCAGCGGGCGCGGACCCGGAAACCCCGAAGCCGCCAAATCCCGCAATGTGACAACAATATAGCGGATTGCTTGGCATTTCAACCTTGATCTACTGCAAACCATTCACCTTGGTCACTTTGCATCGTCTTGACATGAAAGTTAAGATGCGCAATACAGCTGATAAAGCAGCCCACAACGGCTGATAAAATAATCAGGTGCAAATCCCTCCAGTCCCGTCCGGTACGCCAGCCCAAAGTTCAGCCGCAATCGCCCAGCCCGTGCCCATGCTGGACCTCAAGCGCCAGTACAGTCCGCTCCATCAGGAACTGCTGCAGGCGCTCGGCCATGTGCTAGTGACGCAGCAGTTCATCCTTGGCGAGCATGTAGCCGCCTTCGAGCGCTCCGCCGCTGGGCAGTTGGGCGTGGACCATGCGCTGGGCTGCTCCTCGGGCACCGATGCCCTCTGGCTGGCGCTGGCCGCCGCCGGCGTAGGTCCCGGCGCCTCTGTCGTCACCACCCCCTTCAGCTTCTTCGCCTCGGTCAGCGCCATTCTGCGCGCCGGCGCCACGGCCCTGCTGGCAGACATCGACCCCACCACATTCAACCTCTCGCCCGCTGCCGTCGAAGCGGTCCTCACCGGCCCAAAAGCCAAATCCATTCGCGCCATCCTGCCCGTCCATCTCTACGGCCAGCCCGCCGATTGGACCGCCTTTGCCCGGCTTGGAGAAACGTACGGACTCACGCTCATTGAAGACGCCGCCCAGGCCTGGGGCGCGGAGTGGCAGGGAGTCAAAGCCGGCGCTCTGGGCAACATCGCCGCCTTCAGCTTCTATCCCACCAAAAACCTCAGCGCCGCCGGCGACGCCGGCATGGTGACTACCAACTCCGGCGAGCTTGCCGAGCGCGTCAAAATGCTGCGCCAGCACGGCATGCGCCGCCGCTACTACCACGACGAGCTCGGCTGGAACACGCGCATGGACGGCTTCCAGGGCGCCATCCTTCAAGTCAAGCTCAACTACATCGCCGCCTGGACCCAGGCCCGGCACACCGTGGCGCGGCGCTATCACGCGTTGTTTGCCGCCGCCGGCCTGGTCGAGGCCGGACCCTATCCCGCCCACGGCGTCGTTCTGCCGCACCAGGTTCCCGGCAGCAAGCACGTCTGGCACCAGTACGTCATCCGCACCAGCCGCCGCGATCAGCTCCGCGCGTTCCTCGCCGCCCGCAATATCGGCTCGGAGATTTACTACCCCGTCCCGCTCCACCTGCAGGAACCCCTTAAACAACTTGGCTACGCCGAGGGCAGCTTCCCTGAGGCCGAGCGCGCCGCCCGCGAAGTCCTCGCCCTGCCCATATTCCCCGAACTCCGCGAAGACGAACAGAAAACCGTCGTCGCCGCCATCGCAGAATTCCTCAGCTAGGCGCGGCCGCGCATCGCGCCCCGCAGAGGTCAGACCACAACGGTACAATTGACTGGAGATCGATCTTCGCAGTCATAATAACAAGGGAAATCTGGAGAGCTTATGCCTGAAGCATCGTGTGACATCGGCCTCATCGGCCTGGCAGTGATGGGACAGAACCTCGTCCTCAACATGAACGACCACGGCTTCAAAGTCGCCGTCTTCAACCGCACCGTCTCCAAGGTGGACGACTTCCTGGCCAACGAAGCCAAGGGAACCCAGGTGGTCGGCGCGCACTCCATTGAGGAGCTGACCAGCCTGCTCAAGCGGCCCCGCCGCGTTATGCTCATGGTCAAGGCCGGCGACACCGTCGACAAAATGATCGACCAGATCATTCCGCATCTCGAAGCCGGCGACATCGTCATCGACGGCGGCAACTCGCTGTTTACTGACTCCAACCGCCGCACCAAGGATCTGGCCGCCAAGGGCATCCTGTTCATCGGCACCGGCGTCTCCGGCGGCGAAGAAGGCGCGCGCAACGGCCCCTCCATCATGCCCGGCGGCAACCCCGCCGCCTGGCCGCATGTCAAAGGCATCTTCCAGGCCATTGCCGCCAAGGTCGAGGACGGAACCCCCTGCTGCGACTGGGTCGGCGAGGACGGCGCGGGCCACTTCGTCAAGATGGTCCACAACGGCATCGAGTACGGCGACATGCAGCTCATCTGCGAGGCCTACGACTTGTTGCAGCACGGCCTCGGCCTCACCGCCGACGAGCTGGCCGGGGTCTTCACCGAGTGGAACAAGGGCGAACTGGACAGCTACCTGATCGAAATCTCCAGCCACATCTTCGCCAAGAAGGACGACGACGGCCAGCCGCTGGTCGACAAGATTCTGGACACCGCCGGACAGAAGGGCACCGGCAAATGGACCGTCATCAGCGCTCTGGACACCGGCCAGCCCGTCACCCTGATCGGCGAGTCGGTCTTCGCCCGCTGCCTCTCGGCGCTCAAGGAAGAACGCGTAGCCGCGTCCGGCGTCCTCAAAGGACCCAAAGCCAAGGTCAACGTCGGCGACCGCGCCAAGTTCATTGAGGATGTGCGCCGCGCTCTCTACTGCTCCAAGATCATCTCCTACGCGCAGGGCTACATGCTGCTCAAGGCCGCGGCCAAAGAAAACGGCTGGAACCTCAACATGGGCGGCATCGCCCTCATGTGGCGCGGCGGATGCATCATCCGCAGCCAGTTCCTCGGGGACATCAAGAAAGCCTTCACCAAGAACAAGAAACTCGAGAACCTGCTGCTCGACAAGTTCTTCTCGCGCGCCGTCAACAAATACCAGGCCTCGTGGCGCAAAGCCCAGGTTCACGCCATCAAGCTCGGCGTGCCCACTCCGGCCTTCTCCACCGCGCTCGCGTTTTTTGACGGCTACCGCGCCGCCCGCCTGCCCGCCAACCTGCTCCAGGCCCAGCGCGACTACTTCGGCGCGCACACCTACGAGCGTGTCGATCAGCCGCGCGGCCAGTTCTCCCACACCAACTGGACCGGCCACGGCGGCCGCGTCTCGTCATCCACATACACCGTCTGAGAATTCCGGGAACATTCAACGCAAGCAAAAGGCGCGGCTCACACCGCGCCTTTCTTGTGCCTGTTTCTGCCGACTCTAAAACTCTGCATCTCTAAGGCTCCTGAATCTTCAGGAGAACACTAACGCAGAGTCTCCACCGGCGCAGGATCCATGTCCGCATAATCCTGGTTCTCGCCGCCCATGCCCCAGCAGAAGCTGTACGCCTCTGTGCCCACCCCGGCGTGTATCGACCAGCCCGGAGAAACCACCACTTCCTTGTCCGCCATCACAATGTGCCGCGTCTCCTCCGCAGGCCCCATCAGGTGAAATACCCGCGCCTTGGCCGGCAGATTAAAGTACATGTAAATCTCCGAGCGGCGCATGTGCGTGTGCGGCGGCATGGTGTTCCACGCGCTCCCGCTGTGCAGATGCGTCACGCCCATCACCAGTTGGCAGCTCTTCGCGCCCTCCAGATGAATGTACTTGCAGATCGTCCGGTGATTGATGGTTTCCGGCGCGCCAATCGTGGTCGGATTGGCGTCTTCCTTCCGCACCAGCGCCACCGGATAACTGGTGTGCGCCGGATAACTCAACAGGTAAAACACCGCGGGCGCTGACTTATCCTTCGATTCAAAACTCACTTCCGCATTCCCGCGGCCCACGTAGAGCACATCCAGATTATTCAGCTCATAACTCGCGCCTTGCACGCGCACCGTGCCGCTGCCGCCGATATTCAGCACGCCCAGCTCACGGCGCTCCAGAAAGTAAGTCGCCCGCAGTTCCGGATAAGTCGGCAGCGCGATCGGCTTATCCACTGGCGCGGCCATTCCCACCACGGCGCGATCCAGGTCCACGTAGTTCAGATGCAGCTTGCCCGCCTCGCACAGCCCATCCAGCAAAAACGTCGCGCGCAACTCTTCGGTCGTCATGCGCGGATAGCGCACCGGATCTGCCATCATTACCGTCTTCATCGTTTCTCCCGTTCCTGGCCTGCGCACTCTTGCATTTCCCGCCGCGCGCACAACCGCTGCCGAATCGATCCCGTAGCTGATTCCATTTTATCGCGCGGGCGTTGCGCTCCGGCTCTTTGCCGTCCCATGTGCCGCAACCTGCGGAATCTGCTTCAGAATCCAGCGCGCAAGTTCCACTCCACCTGCGTAGTTGTCATACAACGCCGGCAATTTCCGCCCATCCGTGTACTCGTTGTAAATCCAGGGATCGACCGTAGCAAAGACAGTGCCTTTGCCGTACCTCGCCGTCGCCATCCAAATCTTCCCGTCCTCGCTGAGCGCACTCTTCGCCGGCCCCGTCACCGCGATCGTGCACACGTCTTTCATGAACAGCGTATGCGCATCGTGAAAAATTGCGCCGCCGCCCGCAACCGCAATCTTCCCCTGTTCGTACTGATCTCCAATCACATGCTTCTCGAGCACGCTGTTGAAGTGGATGCCGAATCGCTCCGCGATCCGGTTGAAGCCGGTCAGGTCCGTATTCGCCGGGTCGTTCGCCAGCAGCACCAGCACACCTCCGCTCTTCACCCATGCGGCAAGTTGCGCTCCATCCTCTGCCTGCACATAATGCGGATGCGGATTCTTCACCGGAATGTCCGGTGAGGCAATGATGAAGACCTTGGTATCGCGCAGATTCGCCGCAGTTGGCGCAACATAAAGCGTCTCAAGCTCCGCGCCATAGTTGCCGAAGATGTGCCCCAGCAGCGAGTAGCCGTTGTTGCTCTGGTCGTCCCATTTGTAGTGGAAATAAATCTGCTGGCCTGTGGCGTCGGCGTGCATCTGGCTGTTGAACCAAGCGTCCACAACTACCTTCTGCCCGCGCCCCAGCCTCGCGTTCTGCGCATTCTCCATCTCCGTGCCGGCCAGCAGAAACGCGCCCACCACCTCTGCATCGCCCGCCAGCATCGGCTCCCCGGCCACGCCCTTGTATCCGCGCTCGGCTTGCACCATATAGCGCTCCGGAAGATAACCCTGCCGCACGCCTTTGGCCAGCGCATACACAATCAGGCATGCATCCGTCTTGTCCCGCGCATCCTGCCGGCCAGCCGCCATCTCCGCATCGCGCCTGAGCAGCCTCAGCAGCGTCTCCCTCCCCGCGTCGTACTCGCCATAAAACGGCAGCGCATCCACCAGCGCCGTCATCGCCCATCCCAACTCGTTCGCCCGTCCAGCGCCGCTGCCCATCCGCACAAACCGCGCCGTGATCTCGCCAAACGCCTCGGAATGATGAAACTTCGCGGCATATTCGGCAACAAAAGCCTCCTCGCCATAACGCGCCTGCGGCAAGCCCTCTACGCCGCTGCTCTGCTGCATGATCTGCCGGTAAAGCTCAGTAGCAGCCGTGTAGTAGCGCTTATCCTGCGTCACGCCGTACAGCCGCAGAAGCTCGCGCCCCAGCAACGCATTGCCGCCCGGCTTCCCCTCTGCTTTCATCGCAACCATCGAGCCGTCGGCGCTCACAACCCGGTCAACCGAATTCTTGATGAAGTTAAACGTCCGCAGATCCACCGTGTTCAGCCACTCCGCATCCATGCCGGCCAGCAGCGCATCCGCCCCGTCCGGCCAGCGCTCCATCGCCGCATCGGCCGCGCGATGGGACCATGCATCCTCGCCTGCATGAGCCGCGGGTAGAACGCCCACTCCGGCAAGCGACAAGGCCAAAACAACTCCGTACACAATCTTCACGTCAGCTCCAGATGTTCTTCTTCTTCCGCAGGACGCACGCGCATTGCGCTCCAATGCCCGTGCCGAACCAACTATAGCCCATCCCGCCTGCGCAATGTAGCTCGGCCCTTGACACTGCTCGGCACGAAGACTATATCGTGAAGGTCGTCCAATCTTTTCTTGTTTCGCCCCGCAAAATCGCCCGACAGGAAGACCCGATGAAAAACACAAAGCCGCTTCAACTGCTTGCCCTCATGGCCATGGCGCTCTCGTGCGTATTCGTTGCGGCCGCCACCGCCCAGAGTGACGCGCCCCTGCCGTCCACGCCGCTCAAGATAGACCGCCTCAGCCCCTCCATCGCCCGCATCGTTCCTGCCGGCGCTCAACTGGAACTCGTCGCCTCCGGCTACTCCTGGACGGAAGGAACCGTCTGGGTCAAGGACCGGCTCTACTTCGCCGACATCCCCGGCAACAGCATTCACATCTGGACTCCCGGCAAAGGCGTCAGCACCTTCCTCAAGCCAAGCGGTTATCTGGGCTCCGCGCACTTCGGCGGTACGGAGTCCGGCTCGAACGGCATGACTCTGGACGCCGCCGGCCGTCTCACCGTTGCCGGTCACGCGCAGCGCGACGTCTATCGCATCGAGTCGCTCGACTCCGGCGCGCCCATCACCATCCTTGCGGATTCCTATCAGGGCAAGCGCCTCAACAGCCCCAACGATGTCGTGTACAAGTCCAACGGCTCGCTCTACTTCACCGATCCGCCCTACGGCTTGCCCACCCAGTCCGACACCGATCCCGGCAAGCAACTCCAGGTCAACGGCGTCTATTGCATTCCCCACGCGCTGGAGCAGACGCCCGGCAGCCAGCCCGCGCGCGCCAAATTGCAACTGCTGGTCAGCAATCTCACCCGTCCCAACGGCATCGCCTTCTCGCCCGACGAGAAGTATCTCTACGTCGATAACTCCGGGCCCAAAAAAATCTGGATGCGCTACCGCGTGCTGCCCGATGGCAAATTGACTGACGCCAAGCTGCTTTACGACGCCACGGCCGATCCCCGCCCCGGCGCGCCCGACGGCATGAAGGTCGACAGCGAAGGCAACCTCTACAGCGCCGGCCCCGGCGGCGTCTGGATCTTTTCTCCTCAGGGCAAGCCGCTGGCCACCCTCCTCATCCCGGAGCGCGTCGCCAATCTGGCCTGGGCCGGACCCGATCGCAAGACGCTCTACATTGCGGCCACAGGCAACATCTACCGCGTGCATCTCAAAATCCCCGGTGAGCCCCTGATTCTGCACCCGTAAAAGGACTTCTCCCATGCGCCGCCTGTTTCTGGCCCTTTCCTTTCTCGCCATCCTGCTGCCGGCTGCGGCCCAACCGCCGCAGCCGTGGTTTTTTGCCGTGCTCTCCGATCCCCAATTCGGCATGTACGCCAAAGACCTGAACTTCGCCCAGGAAACTGCGAACCTCGAGTTCGCCATCGCCAATCTCAACCACCTCCATCCCCGCTTCGTCGTCATCTGCGGCGACCTGGTCAATCAGCCCGGCAATCCCGCGGAGATTGCCGAATACAAGCGCATCCTGCACGAACTCGATGCGTCCATCCCGGTCTACAGCGTCGCCGGCAATCACGACGTAGGCAATGTTCCAACGCCCGCATCGCTCGCCGCATACCGCGCGGCCATCGGCCCGGATCATTACACCTTCACGGCAAGCGATTTCTACGGCATCGTGCTCGATTCCAATCTCATCGCCGCGCCCCAGGGCGATCCCGAGGACGCGAAGCAGCAGGAAGAATGGCTGAAACAAACTCTGACCGCCGCCAAAGCCTACCCCAAGCAGCAAATCGTGGTCTTTCAGCACATTCCTTACTTCCTTCAGTCGCCCGCTGAAGCCGACGGCTACTTCAATATCCCCCAGCCAACCCGCCGCAAGTACCTCGATCTGCTGGAGCAAGCCGGAGTGCAATCCGTCTTTGCAGGCCACTATCATCGCAACGCAATGGGCACAGATGGGCCGCTGACCCAGATCGTGACCGGCGCCACCGGCATGCCACTGGGAGGATCGCTCTCCGGATTCCGCATCGTCACGGTCACCGGGCACAAGCTCGATCCCGCGTGGTTCAGCCTGGGAGAAATCCCCAATCAAATCGCGCCGCATGAAATACACAATCAAATCGCACCGCATTGAGCAAACCCTGACCACATCGTTGTTTTGAAAGGGCGCAACTTTAGCCGAATCACCCAATCTGAACAAGATGCTGTCTTGAAAGGGCGCGGTTTTAACCGCGCCGCGACAGGTTCCAGAAAGAGCCGGGGCTTCAGCCCCCGAGGGAATGCTCGCACGCGAAATTGCGCCGCAATCCCTGTGACGGCCGCCCGTGCCGGGTCGCAATCCGGGTTTGTATACTAGTGGTCTGACCTCAACACCGGCCGCTCCGCAACCCGTATCCACGAAGGGGTAGAATTACAGCCATGTTGCTCCATGAAGACCGCCTGTTCCCTGCTGAAAACACCGCCCGCACCATTGCCAGAGACCTCTATGCGCACGTCTGCGGCCTGCCCATCGTCAGCCCCCACGGGCATACCCAGGCCGCATGGTTCGCCAAAAACGAGCCCTTCCCCGACCCGGCCACGCTGTTTGTCCAGCCTGATCACTACGTCTTCCGCATGCTGTACAGCCAGGGCGTATCGCTCGACGATCTCGGCATCGGCCAGCCCGTCATCAAGGACCCGCGCAAGGTCTGGCGCATCTTTGCCAGCCATTACTATCTCTTCCGCGGCACTCCCACGCGCATCTGGCTCGATTTCGCCTTTCAGGAACTGTTCGGACTCAAGGAGCGGCTGAGCGAAGAGACCGCCGACCTCTACTTCGACACCATCTCTGAAAAGCTCCTCCTGCCCAGGTTCCTGCCCCGCGCCCTGTTCGAGCGTTTCAACCTGGAAGTGCTGGCCACCACCGACTCGCCGCTCGACTCGCTCGCCGATCACCAGGCCATACGCGGCTCCGGCTGGAACGCCAGAATCGTGCCCACCTTCCGCCCTGACCCGGTCGTCGATCCGGAGTTTGCCGGCTTTGCCGCCTCCATCGCCAAACTGGGCGAGCAGACCGGCGAAGACACCTCCGCCTGGTCCGGCTATCTCAACGCCCTGCGCAAGGCGCGCGCCCGCTTCCGCTCGCTCGGCTGCACGGCCACCGATCACGGCCACCCCACCGCGCAAACCGCCGATCTATCCGCGTCCGAGGCTTCCGGTCTCTACCGCCGCGTGCTGGCCGGCGCCGCCGACGCCGCGCAGCAGGAGCTCTTCCGCGCCCAGATGCTTACCGAGATGGCCGCCATGAGCCTTGAAGACGGCCTCGTCATGCAGATTCATCCGGGCAGTGTGCGCAACCACAATCGCAAAATCCTCGAGCGCTACGGCCGCGACATGGGCGCCGACATTCCCCGCCAGACAAATTACGTGGATGCGCTCCGCCCCCTGCTCAACCGTTTCGGCAACGAGACAAAGCTCACCATCATTCTGTTCACCCTGGACGAAACCGCGTACAGCCGCGAGCTTGCTCCCTTGGCCGGCCACTATCCCTGCCTGCGCCTGGGCCCCTCCTGGTGGTTCCACGACAGTCCCGAGGGCATGATGCGATTCCGCGAGCAGACCACGGAGACCGCGGGCTTTTACAACACCGTCGGCTTCAACGACGACACCCGCGCCTTCCTCTCCATTCCGGCCCGGCACGACGTAGCCCGCCGCATTGACTGCGCCTTCCTGGCCCGTCTCGTCACCGAGCACCGGCTTGAGCTGGACGAAGCCTTTGAAGTTGCCCACGACCTGGCCTACGGGCTGGTAAAAAAAGCCTACAAACTGTAAGGAGAACTGCATGGACGGCAACGAGGCTTTACTAGCCCAGACCGAAGAAGATCTCTCTCCCGGCGCCCGCATCGGTCACGTCCGCTGGACCATCTGCGCCTTGCTCTTCGTCGCCACATCCATCAACTACATGGACCGCCAGGTCATCGCCATCCTCAAGCCCACGCTCGAGCACAGCATCGGCATGACGGAGATGAACTACGGCTACGTGGTCGATGCCTTTCAGCTCGCTTATGCGCTCGGCCTGCTGGCCGCCGGCCGCTTTGTCGACAAGGTTGGCACCCGCATCGGCTACATCGTCATCATGGCCGTCTGGAGCCTCTCGGCCATGGGCCACGCGCTGGCCAACTCCGTCATGGAGTTCGGCATTGCGCGCTTCTGCCTCGGCATTGGCGAGTCCGGCAACTTCCCTGCCGCCATCAAGACCACGGCCGAGTGGTTCCCGCAGCGCGAACGCTCGCTGGCCACCGGCATCTTCAACTCCGGCTCCAATGTCGGCGCAATCCTGGCCCCCATCGTCGTGCCCTGGGTCACCATTCGCTTCGGCTGGCACGCGGCCTTCCTGGTCACCGGCTGCTTCAGCGCCCTGTGGATCGTCTGGTGGTACTTCAACTACCGCAAGCCCACGGAACACCCCACGCTGACCGGCGCGGAACTCCGCTTCATTTACCAGGAAGCGGCAGAGCAGATGGGGCCCTCCACGCCATGGGTCAAGCTGCTCGGCTTCCGCCAGACCTGGGGCTTTACTATCGCCAAGTTCCTCACCGATCCCATCTGGTGGTTCTATCTGTTCTGGCTGCCCTCCTACTTCAACCAGAAATTCAATCTCGATCTCTCCCATCTCGGCCTGCCGCTGGTCATCATCTACAACGCCTCGGCCGTCGGCAGCATCGGCGGAGGCTGGCTGCCGGCGCCTTTCCGCCGTCTCGGCTTCTCCAACGCCAAGGCGCGCCTGGCCGCCATGTCGCTCTGCGCCTGCCTGGTCGTCCCCATCTTCCTCATCAATTACCTGCACGCGGATAACTTCGGAAAATGGGCGGCCATCGCGCTGCTCAGCCTGGCTGCCGCGGCCCACCAGGGCTGGTCAGCCAATCTCTTCACCACCACCTCGGACATGTTCCCACGCAGCGCCGTCGGCTCGGTCACCGGCATCGGCGGCATGGCCGGATCGGCCGGCGGCTTCCTGCTCGCCACCTTTGCCGGTTACATCCTGCAGATGACCCACAGCTACGCCAGCCTGTTCGCCATCGCCGCCAGCGCTTACCTCATCGCCCTGTCGATCCTTCTCACGCTCGCGCCGGGCCTCAAAAAAGTGGAGTTGACTGCATGAGCCTTTACTGCGCCACGGGAAGCGCCACCACCGACCTGTCTCCGGAGCAGTTGAGCCAACTGCTCCGGCAGAGCCTCGCCAAACTGGGGCCACGCCAACGCGTCCTCGCCGTTCCTCCCGATCAAAGCCGCGAGCACTCCCGCGCCGGCGAACTGACCGGCTACATCTTCGACCACTATGGCGACCGGCTCAAGGCGGTTCTGCCCGCCATCGGCACTCACACGCCCATGCGCCCCGACCAGATCGCCCACATGTTCCCCGGCGTTCCCGCGGACCTGTTCCGCGTGCACAACTGGCGCACCGATGTCGAAACTCTTGGCGAGGTTCCGGCCGAGTTCATCCGCGAACAATCCGAGGGCAAGCTCGACTACGCATGGCCCGCGCAGGTCAACAAACTCATCTCTCAGGGTGGCTTCGACCTCATCCTCTCCATCGGCCAGGTCGTGCCCCATGAAGTCATCGGCATGGCCAACTACACCAAAAACATTCTGGTCGGCGCCGGCGGCCGCGAGGGCATCAACCGCAGCCATTATCTCGGCGCGGTCTACGGCATGGAGCGCATCATGGGCCACGCCCTCAACCCCGTGCGCAATGTGCTCAACTACGCCTCCGATCACTTCCTCAGCCACCTGCCCATCGTCTACGTGCACACCGTGGTCGGACGCAAGTCCGACGGCAGCCTCGCCGTGCGCGGCCTCTTCATCGGCGACGACATCGAGTGCTTCACCAAAGCCGCCGAACTCAGCCTCGATGTCAACTTCGAAATCCTCGACCAACAAATCCAGAAGGCCGTCGTCTATCTCGACCCGCAGGAGTTTCACTCCACATGGATCGGCAACAAGGCCGTCTACCGCACCCGCATGGCCCTGGCTGACGGCGCGGAGCTCATCATCCTCGCTCCAGGCGTAAAGGAATTCGGAGAAGACAAGGGCATTGACGCCCTCATTCGCAAATACGGCTATCGCGGAACCCCGGCCACGCTCGAAGCCGTCCGCGCCAACCCCGACCTGGGCAGCGACCTCAGCGCCGCCGCGCACCTGATCCACGGCTCGTCGGAAGGCCGTTTCAAAATCACCTGGTGCCCCGGCCATCTCACGAAAGAAGAAATCGAAGGCGTCGGCTTCGCGTACGGCGATCTCAATGCCATGCTCCAGCGCTACGATCCCGCAAAGCTCAGCCACGGCTTTAACCGGGTCGACGGCGAGGAAATCTTTTTCATCGGCAATCCCGGCCTCGGCCTCTGGGCGCATCGCAGCCGGCTCTGAATCGCTTTGCAAGGGCGCGGCTTCGCGTATTACAAAAGGTTGTTGCTTTGAAAGAACGCAGCCACGCTAGCTGCTGAAAAATTGTTGCTTTGAAAGGGCGCGTCTTTAGACGCGCCGGGAAAGAACAAAAATACGGACGCGGCTTTAGCCGCCGAGGGAATGCCAATTATGAAAATACACTCCCTCGCTTCCACTCACCCATAGAAATGGAGAAATCATGTCAGCTAATTTACTCAGCCTTGAAGGAAAAATTGCAGTTGTCACCGGTGGCACCTCGGGCATCGGGCGCGCCCTCAGCCTGGGCCTCGCGGAAGCCGGCGCCGATGTCGTCGCCAGTGCCCGCCGCCAGCAGCAGGTGGATGAAACCGCCACCGCCATCGAGGCCCTCGGCCACCAGACCCTCCGCATCGCCTCGGACGTCTGCGACCGCCCCTCGCTCGATAAGCTCCTTGCCGCCACCCTCGCCCGCTTCGGCAAAGTCGACATCCTGATCAACTGCGCCGGCATCATCAAGCGCAAGCCCACCCTCGACTTCCCTGAAGAGGAGTGGACCAGCATCATCGACACCAACCTCACCGGAACCCTGCGCGCCTGCCAGGTCTTCGGCAAGCACATGATCGAGCGCGGCTACGGACGCATCGTCAACATTGCATCTCTGAACAGTTTTGTCGCCCTCAGTGAAGTCGCCGCTTACGCCGCCAGCAAGGCCGGCGTCACCTCGCTCACCCGTTCGCTTGCCGTCGAGTGGTCCAAGCTGGGCGTCACCGTCAACTCCATCGCTCCCGGCGTCTTCCGCACCCACATGAACGCCGCATTGCTCGACAGCACGCCGCGCGGACAGGAACTGCTGCTGCGCACGCCCATGGGACGCTTCGGCAAGACTGAAGAACTCATCGGCGCAACTGTCTTTCTCGCCTCCGACGCCTCGTCCTTCGTCACCGGCCAGACCATCGTCGTCGACGGCGGCTTCCTCGCCAGCGGCGTCAACCAGTAATTGCGCCGCCAGGATCGGGTAGGCCCACGCCCGTATCAGGGCACGACTTCAGTCGTGCCGGACGAGCCGCAAAATGAATCCGGGGCTTTAGCCCCTGAGGGAATGCCGGATCGCAACAGGACTTGTTTGTGCGCATGGCCGCATCCGTGGCCATGCGCACATTTCACTTCCTATCCAGCCTGAACGCCGCCGCCTGCAGATCCCCGCGGAACCCCTCATCCATCTCCAGCCCATGGTTCATCCACCACGCACCACTGGCAACTGCCGGCGTTCCCGCCCGCGCCTTGCCCTCGATCGAACTCAGCGCGTACTCCGCCGCCGCATCCAGGCCCCTCAGCTTCAACAGCGGAAACCCGCGTCCCTCCTGTGTGGAGTGCTCAAACGCAAACACCACCGCCTGGCTCTTGTCCGCCTTCACCGTCTCGGTCGCTGAAAACTCGCTCCCGTTCCGCGGAGAAATCAGCCGGTACAGATCCCCCTGCACAATCGTCGCCTGCACCTGGTGGTACGCCGCAATCAGCCGCTTCGCTAGCGCCGTCTCCTCCGGCGTCCATGACGTAATATTTGCGCCAATCCCCAGCGAGCCCTGCATCGAACTCAGCATTCCATAAGACAGCGAATTCGTCCGCTTGTTCAGCCCGTGCGGCGAGTCCGTCACCCACGCCATCATGATCTGCGGCGTATACGCGTAGGTAAATCCATCCTGCTGTGTCAACCGGTCAAAGGGATCGGTATTGTCCGAGGGCCACACCTCGTCCACATACTTCAGAATCCCCATGTCCACCCTTCCGCCGCCGCCTGAACAGGATTCGATCTCCACCTGCGGATGTCTTTTTCTCAGCTCGGCCAGAATCGCGTACAGGTTCTTCGTGTATTCCACATACACCCTCTTCTGGTCGGCCATCGGAACCTGGCTCCATCCCGGCTCGCTCCAGTTGCGGTTGTAGTCCCACTTCAAAAACGCAATCTGGTTTTCCGTCAGCAGCTTGTCCAGAAATCCCAGCACATACGCGCGCACATCCGGCCGCGCCAGGTTCAGCACCATTTGATTGCGCTGCTCGGTGCGCGGACGCCCCGGAAAATGCAGCACCCACTCCGGATGCTTGCGGTAGAGATCCGAATCCGGGTTCACCATCTCCGGTTCTACCCACAAACCGATATCCATCCCCAGCGCGTGCACCTTGTCGATCAGAGGCTTAAGCCCGTTGGGAAACTTCTGCGTATTCACATACCAGTCGCCCAGTCCGGCGTGATCGTCCTTGCGCTGGCCAAACCACCCATCGTCCATCACAAACCGGTCGATGCCCAGCGCCGCGGCCTTCTCGGCCAGCGCCATCTGCCCGGCCTCGCTCACGTTGAACTCGGTCGCCTCCCACGAGTTGTAAATCACCGGCCGCACCTTCGGTGTGTGTGCATCCTTCGCGCCGGTACGCGGCAAAATATGCCCCAGCTCAAACCGGTGCAGCACTCGCGACGCGCCACCCAGCCCGTTGGCTGCGTAGCCCCCATAAAAAACCGGCGTCTCCAGCCGCTCGCCCGGATGCAGCACAAATCCAAAGTCGAAGGGGTTAAAGCCTCCCGTCACCCGCACCGCGTCCAGTTGATCCTGCTCCACCGTAATCCGCCACGACCCGCTCCACCCCAGCGCTCCGAACCACACTTCGCCCTGTTCCTCGTTCGCCTCGCCGGCCTGCAGCGCAAACCACGGATTGGTCTGGTGCCCGGTTGAGCCGCGCCGGCTCTCGATCACCCGCGCCCCCGGATGCACCGTCTCCTGGTTCAGCGTCCACTCCCCGGCCCAGCGCCCGGTCAGGTAGTTCAGCGTGTAACGGCCCGCCGGAAGCGTCCACGCCGCGGCCGCCGCCTGCTCCACCATCACCGCCTGCGGTTCCCGGTTCTCAATCGTCGCCGACCGCGCCAGAATCCCGCTCTCCGGATCCATCGAGTAGTGCAGCGTCACCAGAATCTGCCGCCCAATGTCCTTCAGTTGCACGTCGAATCCGTGCGCCGTCTCGGCGTGGCCCAGGTAGTGCAGCACCAGGTCGCGGTTCCCGTCGGCAAACGTCACCTTCAAAGCCGGCTCGTTGTAGAGCCCCGCGCCCCACCCCGCAAACTCCTGCGGCGTGTTCGTATACGACGCGTCGAACGAGGCCCACTCCCGCATCGGTTTGGCCTGCGGAAAAGTATCCGTCGCGCACAGCCTTCCGCCCCAGTACATCTGCTCCAGCTCTCCGCGCGGATTCACTCCAAACACATAGGAGACATTGCCGCCATCCAGCCGGAACACCTTGGCCGCTGCGTCATAGCTCTTCAACGCCGGTTGCGCCAAACCCAGCGCCGCCGCCAGCAGCATCACCGCACTCGTACACGCCTTCAACATCCCTCACATCCTCCGGCCCATTCGGCAAACCGCCCCATCATAGCAGGCCCTGCGCACGCATCCCTACGCCACCCTTACCGTCACCATAACCCCGCGCGGCAGCGCATAGCTCCGGCACCCCGGCGGCGCGGCTTCACTCCCCGCCGGCAACTCGACCTTATCGCGCGCATCCAGAATCAGCTCTGCCGCAATCTGCGGCGGAACAAAAATCGTCAGCTCGCGCCCCTCGCCCGCCTCTCTTGCCGCAAACCGGATGGTGCCGCGCACGGTGTGCGCCTCGCAGGCAATCGCTTTCAGATCGCCCAACTGCGGCGCCAGCACGCATCGTGCAAACCCGGCTGCGGTCGCATGCAGCCCCATCACCCCCTGATACAGCAGGATCAGCGGCGAGCATGGGCTGTGGCTCCATTGCGAGCTGGAGTCGCGCGTCGCCACCCAGTCCTCCTGCAGCGTGTTGTTCTCTTCAATCGACGGCATTCTCCAGCGCGTGCGGAAGTCGTCCAGAACCACCTGCATGCGCCGCGCCCGTGCCAGTGCCCAGTAGCGCCACACCGCGTTTGATGGGTACGACAGGCCCATCTCCGGCGGACACGTCTCCAGCATCTTCACCGCCGCCGCCGTCTCGCCGCCCGGGCACTGATCGAACAGAATCGATGTCGCCAATGACCGGTCGCAGGTCCGCGTGCGTCCCTCCTGCGCGCTCCACGGCCGGTTGGCCACAAACAGCTTGCGCTCCGGGTCCCAGAAGCGCTTCACCGCCGCCGCCTCCAGTTCGCGGCCAAACGCGTCCACTTTTTTCGCCGCCTCCGCGTCGCCGAAGACCCTTGCCAGCGGCGCCAGCGCGTGCCTGAACGCAGCCGCCGCGTTCAGGTTGAAGGCGCACTGCTTGTGCCGCTGCTGCTGGTACGCAATGTGGTCCATCCACACGCAAGGCAGGCCCAGGCCGTCCACCTTCAGCAATCCCTCTTCGTCGCGGATCGTTCTGAGGTAGTCCACCATCCCGGCAAAGCGCGGATAGGCCTCCTTCAGCATCTCCGTCTCGCCGGTATAGAGGTGGTAGTGGTAGCAATCGATGGCGAACTGCAGCCCGTGATCCAGAATCGGCCCCCAGTTGCCCAGCGACATGCTGCGCTCGGCAATGCGCCAGATCCGGTCGAAGCCCGGCCAGCAGTCCATGAAATAGCCTTCCGACGTCGCTCCCTGGCTGAAGGTATTCACGTAGCGCCCCGGCAGCCGTGTCTCGTTGAATCCCATGAACACCGCGTGCAACTGGTGCCCGCAGTCGCCGCTGTACTGCTGCCGCTCGCGCGCCGCGTCGCCGCCCAATATGTCCTGCATCGAGTTGTTCAGCGTATTCACGTTGGCCGCGAACAGCCGGCTCAGCACCGGGTCAGAACAGCGAATCGCGGGCTGCGCCAGCCACGGATAAATCCGCCTGCGCACCGTGATCCGGCTCAGCGTTACCGCCCGCGTCTGATTGCGAACGATGAACTGAATCCAGCGGAAGCCCTCAAAGTCAAAGGTCTCAAAGCGGTTCTCGCCTTCCCTGCAGATAAACCGGCTCCAGGAATTCCAATGCGTATCCAGCAGGAAATGGCTGTGCAGTTCGTGCGCCTCGTGCACCAGAATCTCCACCACCGTTCCCGCCGGCGCGTCGATCGTGAATCCCGGCCAGCCCACCACCTCCTCGTCGCGCGCAAACACCAGCGATTGCGACTTCTCGCCGCTCGCCTCAACCCGCCACGCTCCGGGCGCAATCTCCTTCGCCGCCTCCGTCCACTCGCCCGTGCAGGCGTCCGGCGTCATGCATTCAAAATATTCTTCCGGCGTTGTATTCCAGCTCAGCAGCGCGGTCTCTTTCAGCGCAAAGCCGCCCAGTTCCACCTCCTTGAGCAGCGGTATGCTGCGCGCCCTCAACGAACACAGCTTCGCATCGCCATCCACCTCCAGTTGTGTCGGCGGACCTCCGCCGCAGATCGTCGGCTTGTCGCCGCCCACTCCGTAGATTTGTGCGTTGCGCCAGCCCTTGCCGGGTTTGAATGCAGGCCGGTCCCAGCCCCAGGGATAGAGCCGCGCGTCAAACTCCTCTTGAAAAGCCCGCAGGTACCAGCGCTTGTAGTGGCCCGGCGTCCAGCTTCGCGCCACGTGCGCCTGCCATTTATCGTCTGAAACCACCTGCTCCCGGCGTCCGTCCGCCCACGTCATGTTCAGTTGGAACAGAAATCCCGGCCGGCCCATCACCCACGTGCCGTCACCCACGCCGTAGAACAGCACGCTGGCGCCGATCACATTCCTGCCCTTGCGCAGATGGGCCGTCAGGTCCAGCGGATCGGCCTCGGGCCAGCGCGGATCGCAGGGCGCCGGGCCCCACTGCACCCGTTCTCCGTTCACCGTGAGCAGGTAGCGGCTATCGGCCGCAAGCTGACCCGTCGCCACCAATGGCGCTTCGTCCAGCACGATCTCGCGGCGCAGCAGCACCACCGTGCTCGGCAGGCAGCGGCCCATCGGATACCAGATCCAGCGCGCCGGCTTCAAATCAATCGCAGCCAGCGGCGACCCGCCCTTGAGCACCGGCCGCGACAACTCCAGTTCCGGCGCGGCGTTCGCGTCCAGTTCCGAACCATGCAACAGCGAAGGCAGCGCCCACAGCGCGCCAGAGGACTGCAGAAAATGACGTCGATTCATGCGGCGAATTTTACGCGCTCGCCCGGCATGGCCACAACGCGCGCACCCTGACTGGCCCGCCGCTCATACCGCCGTCCGCAGCCATCAATGAACCAGCACAAAGCTGAGTGCCAGCGTGAACGCCGTCAAAGCAACAATCACGGGCGCCGCCCACAGCCCCAGCAACACCAGCCTTCCGGTCCGCACTTCCACTCCATCGCGCCGCGCAAACGCCAGCACCAGCATGGTCGCCAATGAGCCGAACGGCGTCACCATCGGTCCCACGTCGGCGCCCACCAGCGCGGCCAGCACCGTGCCCATATGCGCGTGCGAGCGCAACAGCACGCTGCGCGCAATCAGCGCCGCGGGCAGGTTATTCATGATGTTCGAGGCAAACGCCGTGGCCCCCGCGGCGGCTAAAATTCTCATCGGTGACCCAGCCCTCATGCTCTCGAGCCATCCCGACTCGACGCCCACGATCCCCAGGTTTTCCAGCCCCTGCACGGCGATGAAAAGTCCAATCACAAACGGGAACAGATCCCACGCAATATCGCGCACCGCATGGACGTGCACGCGCCTGGCCAGCACGCCGGCAACTGCCAGCACCGCGCTGCCCGCGAAGGCGAAAACGTACGGCTCCAGCCCCATGAGCGGCGCAACAAAATAACCAATCAGCACAGCGCCAAGAACGGCAATGCAAAGCAGAAAGTAGCCCGGATTCTGCACCACGCTCGCCGGCTCGGGCAGCGGCTCCAGGTCGAAGCTGCGGAGAAGATCGCTGCGAAAGTGCCAGCGCAGAATTCCATAGGTCGCAGCCAGCGCCACCAGTTGCGGCGCCAGCATTCTTGCCGCAAACGCCGCAAACGTCTGGTGGAAGGCGTCGGCAAACAGCAGGTTGGTCAGGTTGCTGATGGGCAGCGCCAGCGAGCCCACATTGGCCACAAACGCGCACAGCACCACGTACGGCGCCGCCGGAACTTTCAGCCGCTTCACCAGCGCCAGCAGCACCGGCGTCAGCATCACCGCCGTAGTGTCCAGCGACAGAATCGCCGTTATGATCGCGCCGGCCACAAACGCGTTGCGGTAAAGCGAGTGCGCGTCTCCCCGCGCAACCCGCGCGCAGTGGATCGCGGCCCAGTCAAAAAAGCCGCTCTTGCCCACCAGCAGCGAAAGCATAAGCAGCGAAAGCAGAAACAGCAGCGCGTTCTTTCCAGACAGAATCACGCCGAGCGCATCGTGCGGCGTCACCAGGCCCAGGGACAGCATCGCCGCTGCGGCCAGCATCGTCCACCACGCCTCGCTCCAGCGGCGCGGACGCACCACCATCAGCACCAGCATCGCCGCAAAAACGGCCAGCGTCGCCGCCATGCGCGCTGTGCCGGTCACGCTGTTTCCACTCGCAGGTTGCGGATTTCGGCCATGAACAAGTAGAGAATAGCAAAAGCCGCCGACGGCTATCCCGGCGTGGAATAATCGCAAACCATGCAGACGCGAAGAAGCTGGAGAGTCCGCGCCGCATCGCTTTCTTCTCCGCCTGTGGAATGCTGTCTTCCCGCAATCGTCTATCCTGAATCTGCCCGCCCTGGAGGTTCCCGGATGCTTTCCCCCACCGTCAATCCGCCCGCCACGCCCACGCCCGTTGAAGTAATCGCGGCGGCCCTGGAGCACATAGGCCCTCTCCACGGACTGCCCCTCGAAGACCGCCTCTGGCTGGCCCGCAACGGAAAAGAGTTCATCGCTAGTCCCGGCGACATTCTCTTCGAAGAAGGCGCGCCGGCCGAGCACATGATCTTCATCCTCAAGGGCGAAATCCATGTGCGCCGTCAGCAGGGCGGCCCCATGGCCCTGTTCATCGGCCGCACCGGCCAGATCACCGGCGTGCTGCCCTATTCCCGCATGAAGGTCTCCGGCGGCCAGGGCTTTGCCATCACTCCCGTCTGGGCGCTGCTCATTCCCAAATCGCTCTTTCCTGAGATGCTTCAGGCCATCCCATCCATGGCCCAGCGCGCCGTCTCCACGCTCCTCGACCGCGTCCGCGAGGTCACCCGCATCGAGCAGCAGGCTGAGAAGCTCACCGTCCTCGGCAAGCTGGCCGGAAACCTGGCCCACGAGCTCAACAATCCCGCCTCCGCCGCCCAGCGCGCCGCCTCCAGCCTGGTCACCGAACTGCGCGCCAACCGCCAGAACCGCTTCAAGCTGGTCAACCTGTGTCTCAGCGAAGATCAGATTCACGCCGTCGAGAACTGGGAAGCCAAAATCCTCAGCCGCGCCGACGAACGACAGCAGCCCAATCCCCTCTCCTTCATCGCCCGCGAAGAATCCCTCCGCGCATGGCTCGACGCGCACGGCTGCGGCGATGCCTGGGAGGTCGCGGCGCAGTTGGCCGAGCAGAATGTCGCGCCCGCCGATCTGGACGAGCTGCGCGCGCTTCTCGGCGCCCATGAAACCTGCATCTCGCTCCAGTTCTTTGCCCGCTACCTGCGCTCCTCGCGCTCCGTCGAAACCCTGCTCAACTCCACGGCCCGCATCTTCGACCTCATCAGCGCCATCAAGGCCTACTCCTACATGGACCGCGCGCCCATCCTCGAAGTCGATGTGCCCGCCGGACTCGAAGCCACCCTGCAGATGCTCCAGTCGCGCATCACGCACGTTGAGATCGTCCGTGAATACCAGCCCGGCCTGCCCACCATCAGCGCCTACGGCAGCGAGTTGAACCAGGTCTGGACCGCCCTGATTGAAAACGCGCTCGATGCCCTGGGCAACCAGGGCACGCTGCGCCTCACTTGCCGCCTTGAAGCCGATATGTTGCTGGTTGAAATCTGGGATACCGGCCCCGGCATTCCCCCCGAACTGCAGGAACGCATCTTTGAGCCGTTCTTTACCACCAAGGCGCCCGGCCAGGGCCTGGGCCTGGGCCTCGACAACGCCATGCGCATCGTCCGCAAGCATCGCGGCCACCTCGGCGTCCGCTCCGAGCCCGGCTCCACATGTTTCCGCGTCCGCCTGCCCCTGGACCAGCTTCAGGCCTACTAAGACCAGACGAACCAGGCTTCGTCGATTCTCTCTGTGATGAAACGGGCTTCCTTGATTCTCCCGGCAGGGAGAATTCGAGAATAGCCCAGGGTGAGCGCAGCGGAACCCTGGGTCTACGCTTCCCTCCCATCTCGTACCGTCCCGAAGGGCCGGTGCGAAATCCTCCCTCAGCGGACCTCTAGTCGCGTACCGCAAACGCCGCGCAAAATAAAAGCGGAGGCCTATCGGCCCCCGTGATTCCTTTGCTTACCCCAGCCGCTACGGCTCCACGTCCACCCCGCGCCAGAAGGCCACGTACCCCTTGATCTGGCGCGCCGCCGGCTTGGGGTCCGGGTAGTACCAGGCCGCATCCAGGTTGTCCTGCCCGTCGATCAACAGGCTCATATACCGCGCCTGCCCCTTCCACGGACAGATTGAAATCGTGCTGCTGGGGCGAAAATACTCGCGCTTGAGACTGGCTTCGGGAAAATACACATTTCCCTCCACCGTCTCGGTGGTCTCGCTTTCGGCAATGACTCTGCCGTTCCAGATTGCTCGCGCCATGACTTTATCCCGGCTTGTTCCGCAAATGAATCCTCATCCCGCACCGAAAAACGGCGCAGCACAAGGTAACGGCTACGACACTACCAGAGTTTGCGCGGCGTGGCGAGCCTTTTTGCGGTCTTGAATGTACCGGAAGACGCGTCCGCGCTTATTGCGCGGCGGCAATCGCCTCGATATGAACGCTCTTCGCTCCGGCATCGGCGGTCGCGGTCACGGTCACGTGGTCGCCGTAAAAATCCTTCACCGCATCCGGGTTGTCGATCGCCCAGACTTCCTTCTTGGCCTCGTCCACAAACACCGGCTTCATGCCGCCCTCAACGCACTTCTTCACGCAGGCCGCACCGCTACCGGCGTGCTTGGCGCCGCACATCGAGTCGGAAATCCAGCCGTTGATTTTGGATGAGTCGGCAGCGCTGGCCGCAATCGCGGTCAGCGCAAAAACAGCTACCAGTACACACAGAATTCGCTTCAAGGGAAACCTCCAGGGGAAGGAAAATCTCGATCAATATGTATGATGCGCTCCGGGCCAAAATCGGGCAAGCATTTCATGCGTTTTTTCACAGGATGGGAATTTGCACAAGTCTATTCCGGTTTCGCCGCAACGCTGTTCTGCCGCGCCTGCACACTCTTCAGAACCGCCTCGTAGCGCTGGGTTGCCGCTGAAAACCGGTTCACCAACTCCGCAGTCTTGGCCATGAACACCGGATTCTTCGCCCGGATTCCTTCCAGAATCGGCGCAAACTTGGCCAGCAGAAAGAACCCCTCGCCGTTGCAATCCACAAACAGCTCCGCGGAAACCGCCCCGTGCAGCACCATCGCCGCCGCCATCTCCCAGTAGCTCAGCACCTGCCGCAGCCACGCATTGTGCGGGTCCACGGGGTTTGAAGCCACGGCATAAAACTCATCCGCCGTCGCCGGCCAGAACTCGCCCGTCACCCACGCGCGTGCCTTGCGCATCTCCGCTTCGGTGCGCAGTTCATAAAGTCTCAGAATAATTTCAGCATCCGCAGGTGTTGCCAGCATTCGTTCCATATGGGTTTCTTCTCCGCTGCCCCATACTAACGGATTCAGCCGGTTGCTGCTGCGCGGCCGCGAATCGCCCGCGCAACTGCGTCTCTTACGCGGGCTGCAGTTCCTTCTTGCCGCCCTTCTTTTCCACGACCGGCCCGTGCGTCTCCACCGTCGGCGGCGGCGGCGCGTCCCCAATCCGTTTCGAGTAGCTGCACACCACCTTGCCTTCTTCCGTCACGGACGCGCCCTTCTTCGCCCGCTTCTTCGGCGCTGCTGCCTCTTCCTCGGCGGCCTTCTTCTTGTTTGGGCACTCCAGGAAGATCCCCGACCGCAGCGTCTTCTCCACCAGGTACGGGCTCCCGCACTCCGGGCATTTCTTCGCCACCGGCTTCAGATTCGACGTAAAGTCGCACTTGGGATAATTCGTGCAACCCCAGAAAACGTTGCCGCGCCGCGCCTTGCGTTCCGCAATGTCGCCGGTTCCGCACTTGGGGCACTTCAAGCCTTCAATCAGGTTCTGCTTCACGTACTTGCACTTGGGATAGCCCGAGCAGGAGACAAACTCCCCGTACGCACCCTGCCTTAGAACCAGCGGCTTCGCGCACAGCGGGCAATCCTCGCCCGTCGGCTCCGGCGGCTTCTGCTGCTGCTTCTGGCTCAGCTTCCTGAAGGTCTTGCACGGCGGGTCCTCGTTGTAGCCGGGACAGCTCATGAACGGCCCGAACAGACCGCGCCTCAGCACCATCACCCGGCCGCAGTTCTCGCAGTACTCCTCGGTCTCGCCCGCCTCCTGCGCTTCCGGCGTATTCAGGTCCGGCTTGGCCGCAATGTTCTCCTTGGTGAACGTACAGCTCGACGGGTCCTTCTTGTTGTAGGCCGAACAGGCAAAGAAGGTGCCGAACTTGCCCCACTTCAGCAGCAGCGGCGAACCGCACAGCTCGCACTTTTCCCCCGTCTTTACCTCCATCCGCTTGACGTCTTCCATGTTCTTGTCGGCATCCTTGAGCTCTTCCTCAAAGTGGTCGTAGAACCCGTTCATCAGGTCCGTCCACTTCTCCTTGCCCTCTTCGATGTCGTCCAGTTCCTCTTCCAGCTTCGCCGTGTAGGCCATGTCGAAGATGTACGGAAAATTCTTCACCATCAGGTCGCACACCACCACGCCAATCTCCGTGGGATAAAAACGCCCGCGCGATCCGCCATGTTTCACCACGTACTCGCGGTCCTGAATGGTCGAGATGATCGACGCATAGGTTGACGGCCTGCCGATCCCGCGCTCTTCCAGTTCTTTCACCAGCGAGGCTTCGTTGTAGCGCGGCGGAGGTTGCGTGAAGTGCCCCTCGTGCTCCAGCTTGTCCAGTTCCAGAGCCTTCACGCCGTCCAGGCTGGGCAGCTTGTTTGAGGTCTCGTCGTCCTCGTCCTTCTTCTCTTCCTCAACCTCGTACACCTTCAGGAAGCCGTCAAAGCGCAGCACCGAACCGCTCACGCGGAAGTCGTATGTCTTGCCCGTCTTCGCCGAGTGCGCGGCAATCTTCGCCGTGGTCACGTCAAAGATCGCAGGCGTCATCTGCGAGGCCACAAACCGCTGCCAGATCAGACGGTACAGCTTCAGTTGCTCGTCGCTCAAATAGCGCGCAATCGACTCCGGCGTCCGCGAGGCATCCGTGGGACGGATCGCTTCGTGCGCGTCCTGCGCCGCCTTCTTGCCCTTGTACACATTGGCTTCCCTGGGCAGGTACTGCGGCCCCAGTTGCTTGCCAATCCACTCCCGCGCCCCGGCAATCGCCTCCGGCGCAATGCGCGGAGAATCGGTACGCATGTAGGTGATCAGGCCCGTGGGGCCCTCGGCGCCAATCTCGATGCCCTCGTAGAGCCGCTGCGCCACGCCCATGGTCCGGCGCACGTTGAAGCCCAGCTTGCTCGACGCGTCCCGCTGCAGCTGGCTGGTGATGAAAGGAGGCAGCGGCCTTCTCTGCTGCTCCCTGGCCTGCACCGATGCCAGCGTCCACTTCGCCGTTTCCAGCGCCGCCATCACTTCTTTGGTCGTCTTTTCATCGGGAAGCGCATTGGAAAGAAATTGCGCCTTCCCTTCCTTGTCCTGCCCGTTGGCAACCCGAGCCGGCTCTCCGTCGATGCCCACAAAACGCGCCTTCAGCTTGGTGGCCGCCTGTTTCTCCGCGTGGAGCAACGCGTCCAGCGTCCAGTACTCCACCGGCTGGAATGCCCCGATCTCCCGCTCCCGGTCCACGATCAGCCGCACCGCCACTGTCTGCACACGCCCCGCCGACAGTCCCCGCCGCACCTTGTCCCACAACAGCGGAGAAATCTGGTAGCCCACCAGGCGGTCCAGAACCCGCCGCGTCTGCTGCGCGTCCACAAGATTCTGATCCACGTCCCGCGCGTGGTTGAAGGCCTCCTGCACCGCCTTCTTGGTGATCTCGTTGAAGGTCACGCGGCGAATCTTCTTCCGCTCCTTGGCGTTGGTGCCCAACTGGAGCGCCAGGTGATACGCAATCGCCTCGCCCTCGCGGTCGGGATCGGGCGCCAGAAAAATCTCGTCGGCCTTCAGCGCCGCCTTCTTCAGTTGCGCCACAACCTTCTCTTTGCCAGGCGACACAATCAGCTCGGGCACAAAGGTCCGGTTCGTCAACTCCACGCCAATATCCTTCTTGGGCAGATCCATGATGTGCCCAACCGAGGCCAGAACTTCAAAGCCCTTGCCCAGATACTTCTCGATCGTCTTCGCCTTGGCGGGGGATTCGACGATAACCAGTGATTTGCTCATTGCCATCCTTATTACCTAGATCACTCTACGCTGTCTGGCCTGTTCGACTCACAAACGGGCCATTTCGATTCATGCTTCCCCGGACTGGATTCCAGCCCGCGTCGCCGGCCGCTCTCCCCTTCCGGGAAAAACCACCCGCAAATGTTGGACGCTACCATGGAACACCGCATCATTTCCACTCCCGGCAGGCATTTCTTCGCCGTTTCGTCCCATTTTCGTCCCCGCGCAGCCGCTTCCGGCGCAGCACAACCCCATGCAGACAGTGCGATTAGCGCAGTCCCGAAGAATTTATTTGCTGTTTTGCGGCGTGAAGCACGCCAGCGCCTCGCAACTCCCGCGGAGTAACCCGCCTGGCCCTACGCCCGGTCCGTCCGCACAAACGTAGCCAACTCGCGGTCCTTGCGCACCCGGTCAGCCGAGAAAACCTGCCCATGCATCACCACAAATACCCCGGGCCCCAGCAGCCGAGCCGCCAGCAGGCTCTCGGTCAGATTCTGCAGCCCGTCGCTGCCCTCGAATCCCAGCGGCGTCATCGCGCCGGTCAGAACCACCGGAACCGCAAGCGCCGGAAAAGCCTTCTGGATATACAACCCGGTTTCCACCATCGTATCCGTGCCATGCGTGATCACGATCGGATGCCCTTCGGGGAGCAGCCGGCTCATCTCGGAAACCAGCCTGGCGCGGTCCTCCGGGGTCATCTCCAGGCTGTCCTTGTTCAGCAGCGAAAGCACCCGCACCTCGCAATCCGGCAGGCGCAGCAGTTCCAGATAGCGGCCTATCTTCCTGGCGCTATTCAGCACCACCCCGGATTGCTCCGAGTACATCTTCTCGATGGTTCCCCCGGTCGCAATCAGGTTGATAATCTGCATGGTTCCCTCTCAGCGGTATTCCACTCCCAGTAAACTCCGGCGCACCCGCAACCGCCAAGCGCCCATCCGTCTCGCCGCTGCATTTCAAGGAAAATAGGAGGCAAGAAAAAGCGCAACGGGCAGCCCACACCCTCCCCCAACCCATGCTCCAACTGATCTCTGATCTCTGACCCCTGATCTCTGTCCTTCACATCGTCCGCACGTAATTCTTCCCCGGCAAACCCCGGATCCGCCCCGCCATCTCCAGCTCGAACAGCGCCGTAAACACTTCGGAAGAAGTCAGTTGCGTCTCCAGCAAGTCCAGAATCTCGTCGATCTGCAGGCTGTCGTCGGTGCGCAGAACCTCCAGCACCATCGCCTCCTGGGGCCGCAGCACCGGGTCCGGTAATAAGGATGCGGTAGTCTCCGATTTGGATTCCAGCGGCGCCTCCGCTTCCAGCTCCATCCGCACCTGCGAGGGCAGGTCCTCCCACACATCCTCCCAGGTTGCCGTCAGCTTGGCCCCCTGTTTAATCAGCGTGTTGGGCGTCCACGATCCTTTGCTGGTCACGTTCCCCGGCACCGCAAACAGGTCCCGGTTCTGGTCCGCGGCGCAGCGCGCCGTCACCCGCGTTCCCGAGTTCTCGCTGGCCTCCACCACCAGCACCGCAATGCTCAGCCCGCTCAATATCCGGTTGCGCCGGGGAAAGTTCTGCGGCGCCGGAAACGTCCCCATCGGCATCTCGCTCACAATCGCCCCGCCCTTCGCCAGAATCTCCTCGGCCAGCTTCTTGTTCTCCTTGGGATAGATCACGTCGATCCCCGTGCCCCACACCGCCACCGTCGGCATCCGCGCCGCCAGTGCTCCCCGGTGCGCGCAGCTGTCGATGCCCCGCGCCATTCCGCTCACGATCAGCAGCCGACGCACCGCCAGATCCCGCGACAGCATCTCCGCAATCCCCGACCCGTACGGCGTCGAATGCCGCGTCCCCACCACCGCAATCGACGGCCGGCTCAGCAGGCTCACATCCCCGCGCACCCACAGCACCGGCGGCGGATCGTAAATCTCTTTCAGCCGCTCCGGGTACTCCCTGCACCCGTACGTCACCAGCGCCGCTCCCTGCGCGGTCACACGCGCCCACTCCGCCTCCGCCGCGGCCCGCGCCTTTCCGTCAAAGATGAACTGCGCCGCCTCGGCCGGAAACCGCAGCCCCTCCAGCGCCGTCAGCGGCAAACTCAACACCTCGCCCGGCGCGTCCAACTGCTTCATCGCGTCCAGTATCCGCTTCGGCCCCAGCCCCGGCGAAAGCGTCAGCGCCAGCCATGCCAGCCGGTTCTCCTCCAGTTCGGGAGCCTGCGGACCATCCAAATTCAGAGGCAGCGTTGTCATCGCGCCTGCTTTCTGTCTCAAATTTGCACACCCCGGCTTTCTTCACAGGAAACCAAAAGTATGCACATTGGTAATTTCGCCAAAGTTACCCCGCCCGGCAACGCATGTCAAGATGCTCTAGGTACACCCACGTATACCCCGCGCGAATCCTTCCCCCCGGATTTATAGTCAAAGGAGCGTGAACTCCATGCAAGACTCCCGCCTCCGCATCGCCGCCATCAACTTCCTCAACCCCGCGCCTCTCATGTGGGACTTCGAGCATCCTCCCCTCTCGGCGCCGCTCGCCCTCCGCTACCAGATCGACCGCATGGCCCCCTCCGAGTGCGCCCGCCGCCTGTCTTTCGGCCAGTCCGACATCGGCCTCATCCCCATCGCTGCCCTGGCCACCAATCCCGGCCTCCGCATCCTGCCCGGCTGCACCATCGCTTCCAAGAGCCGCGTCCGTTCCCTGCTCCTGGTCCGCCGCGCAGCTCAGCCCTTGGCAGAAATCCGCTCCGTGGCCGCCGACACCGCCAGCCGCACCACCGTCACCTACGCCCGCATTCTCTTCCACAAGTGGGGCAACCCGGCCGTTCCCTTCCTGCCCATGCCCGCCCATCTTGACGCCATGCTTGAATGCGCCGACGCCGCCATCCTCATCGGCGACCCGGCCCTGCTGGCCCTGGAAGAACGCGAAAACCGCCTTGTGCGCACCGGAGAAGAGCTCGTCTACCACGACATCGCCTACGAGTGGACCTCCCTCACCGGACTGCCCTTTGTCTCCGCCGTCTGGAGCGCCGCGCCCGGCTGCTCTCTGGACGAATGCATCGCCAGCGACTTCATCCAATCCCGCATCCACGGCCTCCAGAACATTGAAGCCCTCGCGGCCGAGTGGTCCCTTCGCCTCCCCATCTCCGATGCCACCATCCGCGCCTACCTCACCACCAACATTCACTACGTCCTCGACGAAGAATGCCTGGAAGGCATGCGCGGCTTCTTCCGCATGGCCGCTGAAGCCGGCGTCCTGCCCGCATACAACGTATCTCTCGCCGACCTGGTCGTCCGCTGACCTTTTCCGGATTTCCATGCACCCCGGCCGCCATTAGGCGAATCAAAGCCACACAGGAGAAACTCCCCCCATGCCTGAAAAAATCGCATTCATCACCGGCGGAAACCGCGGTCTCGGCTTCCAGACTGCCCTCGCACTCGGCCAAACCGGCATCCACGTCGTCATCGGCTCCCGCGACCTCGCCCAGGGAGAGCAGGCTTTGGCCAGGCTCCGCGCCGCTGGCGTCGACGCCGATATTCTTCTCTTCGACATCACCCGCTCCGCCAGCCACAAGTCCGCCTTTGCTTACTTCAAATCCAAATACGGCCGCCTCGACATCCTCGTCAACAACGCGGGCATCGCCGCCGGCACATTCCCCGGCGCCGGCCCTGAGCACTCCGCCGCCGAGGTCCCTCCCGACCTGCTGCACAAGGTCTTTGAAACCAACTTCTTCGCCCAGGTCGCTCTCACCGGCAAGCTGCTGCCGCTCATCAAAAAAAGCCCTGCCGGCCGCATCGTCAACCTCTCCAGCATCCTCGGCTCGCTCACCCTCCACGCCGACCCCAAATCTCCCATCTACGACTCCAAAACCTTCGCCTACGACGCCTCCAAGACCGCCCTCAACGCCTTCACCATCCATCTCGCATACGAGCTGCGCAACACCAAAATCAAGGTCAACTCCGCCCATCCCGGTTGGGTCAAAACCGACATGGGCGGCCCGCAAGCCACCATGGAGCTCGCCGACGGCGCCAAAACCAGCGTCGCCCTCGCCACCCTCCCCGACGATGGCCCCACAGGCGGTTTCTTCCACCTGGGCCAGCCCCTCCCCTGGTAACCCAGCCCTCGCCCCGCGCAAAAGGAACGGCCGGGATTCACCGCACATTCTGCGTTGAATCCCGGCCTCTAAACTCCGCAACAAAAACGAACAGGCATTCTGAGCGAACGGGGCCCCGAACGTCTTTCAGTTCGGGGGTGGGGAGTCGAAGAATCTGCCCTAAAGATTCGGCTAAGTCCTTTAGATTTGGATCAGCAAGAACCGTCGAATCTTTATGGTCTTGGGTGGCCTGTAGGGCCATGTATGACTGCGGTTGTTCTTCGATGTCCTCCGACGCTCCCGCGCTAGAGTTCCTGCAAAGTCTGCGACACCTGCGCTGCGACCGCCTGCTTGAACGCGCGCTTTTTCCGGGTCCGCAGCTTGTGCCCGGCCTTCACCTGCGCCAGCGGCTTCAGCGGCAGCGGAATCGGGCTCACAAATAATCCCTTCCCGTTCTGCACCGCTCCCAGTTCCGTGAAAAAATCGTCGTACGCAATCGTCAAAAGCTCCGCGTACTTCTCCTCGTAGGAATGTTGCTTCCGGGCGCTGATGCCGGCCATCTCCCGGATCTCCCATGCCTCGGCAATGCCATGCAGTACCGCAACCAGAAACGCGCCCGGCCCCACATCGTGCATGGCCTTGGTCATCCGGCGGACCTGCTCAAATTTTCCCGGCACACCCTGAAGCCGCGTAATCAGCAGAACTTCCTCGGCCTCCGATTGCACCACCCGGCCCGGAACTACGGTAAACGACAAGACAAAAATCTCTTCCCCGTCTGCCTGCAAATTCAGTGACAGCTCGCCTTCGTCCTGAAACAGCTCTGGCAGGTTCATGGTCACCGTATAGCAGGTGCCTTCATCGCGCATCTCCAGCAGCACAGCCGCGCACTGCGGCAACCCGCGCAGAACTCTGTGCGGTAAGGTGCGCAGCAGCCTCCTGTAGTGATGCAGCAGGCAGACAGCCCGTTCCTCCCGGTTGAATCCATGGGCCAGGTATTTGTCTTCTAAATATTTGAAGGGCAATCGCGGGTAGGCGCGCTTCAGTCCCCGGTAGGCAGGGTGACCCAAAACCACAAGAATCTGCATCTGATCCCAGGAGTGGGCCGCAGCCAGCAGGAGCTTTTTGAATCTAAGGGTCAAGCGGGACGGCGACCACGCGTCGCGCTCCCCCACCAGTCTCCACACCGTACGGAAAGACAGGTCAATCGAGTTCATTGCAATGCAGTCCTTGCACAATCCCTTATTCCGGATACTTTCCGGTGAATTGAATCTGTTCAGTAGCGGGACTCTAAGAACTTATCCGTAAATAGAAATGGTCTGTCTCCAACAGATCAGCGCGGCAGCAAGCGTGAGAAGCGCGATGTAACTGGCCTCGGTTTTTTCGAAGCTGACTAGCAGTTTGCGAAATCTGTTGA
>Ga0316217_10000949_pt1 | contig 39271 bp, 26 predicted proteins | sample 1anoAmetaG_FD_203633 | JGI IMG/M metagenome (GOLD analysis project Ga0316217, IMG submission 203633) | Freshwater microbial communities from Trout Bog Lake, Wisconsin, USA - 1anoA | ecosystem: Environmental > Aquatic > Freshwater > Lake > Hypolimnion/Profundal zone | place: USA: Wisconsin...
CGGTTGTGCCATCCTGTAGCGAACCAGAATATGCTTCCACTTCCTTTAGATTTCTATCATCGGATGCGTTAATAATTATATTCCCTATCACCATAGGATCAATTTATTGCAAGGCACACAAACAATTCAAAAATATCAAAGCTGTCCTCAGCTGTACGGATGCTTAGCTCACAAGAAGTACTATAGGTCATTGCCTAACATACCCTTGACTAGGTTTTAAGACTAGTTCTCGACTATCCGGAGATAGGCTAGGGCAAGAATCCTTTTGGTTGTTTGCTACTTGAGCACTGTGCTGTCCTTTCGCCCAATTATACTTTCGACCAAGATTTGCTCAATCTAGAAGTCTTTTTGGTACTTCTTTAGGTAGTTGATCATGAAGTTGAGTCTTCGGTTGAGGGAAAGGTAAAGGAACTCTTCTTTTATTTTGTACTTGGACAAGGCTATGTAATAGAGCTTTTAGAAGTTAGGTACCTTCAACTGCATGAAGGTTTTTCCCAAGTTGTGGAGGAACTTGGCTGGACTAGCATTGCTTTGTAACTCATCCAAAAGTTTAACCCTTTTATTCAACTCTTCTTTGGCGAAATAACAGTTATTGAGAACATAGCTTACAAACTGTTTACAGCCCATTTCACCTTCTTTTTTGAAATACCCCAAAACTCCCTCGTAACTCTCCTCGATGACATTCTTTATTTTCTATACCTCTTAAATAATGAATTCGCAGCACTTGAACACATTGAGTTTAGTTTCTTTGAACTAAGTGGTGTCCTCTTCTTAGGTGCATTGGTTCTCATTGATTGACCTTTGCTTTAGCTTCACCCTCTATATGATTTTTTCAATGATGCTCTATTCAAAGCGCTACTCAATCAAGATCTATCTGCACTTTTGATCGAAATAATCAATAGTTGTGTAGAGTTGCTAGACGTTGAGTGGGAATCTAAAGTTGACGGATAATCGGTGAAGTAGCTTCAGGTAGAGGCAGGTAGTTTGATGGCCTACTTTCAGATGCCTTTCCCCTGTGATATTGAGTCCTAAGAAAAGTATGAAGCTTTAGAAGATATAGTACTAGCTTTGGTGGCAAATCGTTTGACTCAAAAAGTACAACATTCTGAGGTAAAGGTCATTTTTCTTGATCTCTCCATAACCGATTTTGAAGTGATGAAAAAGAGGGATAATCAAATTCTGCAGTTCTTTCTTGTGATTGAAGTACAAATGATAGGCGTAAGTGTAGACGAAGGAGATGATTCTGCATAAACTCTGCTGCCGAGAAAGTGCCAGCTTGCGGTTGTTTCTTTTTTTACTGAGCATCTTTTTTAGCTATTCTCTCAGTAGACCCATGTTGTCTTGTACATTTTCTTCAATAAGACCAAAGGCGTTACTCATATGCTACATCTCCTCTGAGAGTCTCTACAATTAGGCCAAAATCTTTTTGTTTTCCATAAAAGCATCGCTTTTCTTGTAAATGCTGGTTTTGCAAAGCAATTGGTCTCCTTTGTTCAAATCATTCAAAAATTTTTATTTCTTTTGGTATATTACGTTCGCCTCAGGCTTCATAAACCAAAAGAATTTCTACTTTTTGGCACTCTCTCTCCTAGAAACGGTGGCACTGCGCACTTGATTGCTATTCTAGTACTCTTTGGAGGCCAAATGCTCGTACTTGTTCTCTTCTATGCTTTCTATCTAGTTTTACAAATCATTGAGCTTGGACTAACTCGAATGCATTTCAACGCGATACTTATTCTTCGAGTTGTATCTCGCACTTAGTAAGTTGACTTTCTTTTTCCGTACTGACTCCAAAGAAGCGTTTCTCAATGTGTCCAACTAGAGACTGTTTTCTTACTCAGACTGGATCATTGATTTAGTTTTTACAGTCATCTTCCTTGTCGGTTTATTGAGCTCGTCCTTCGTTTTATCTCTTAGTACATAGTTGTTCATCTTTTCGAAGTACTTCTAGATTTCTTTTTATAACTTGAGGTTTCTCAGCTATAATGGGATGCTTTGAGTCAGCATAAAAGATATTTCTTCAGTTTGAACAGCCGAATCACATATAAGTTGCTTACTATCTCGATATTTGATGAAACCTCTTGACTTTAGTCTGTTTTCATTGTAATAGTTGTCTCTTGAATCCATTAAGTTTTTTTCTTGCCCAAGTTTCAAACCGATTCCACGTTCGCTGAATAAATGGTAAATTACTTTTTGTATCTTTTGTCTCTGTAGTCTTCGAGCAAATAGCTGCGGTCATAAACCCGAACTCTTGTGAAGGACATTGCCTTCATGTCTGGGAAATTGATTTGCTGACCTCTATCTTCATAGACTTTTTGTTTCGGCTTAACTTCCTGAGTTTGTATGGAGGCATGTGATCTAAATGAATGCTAGCTTACATCATATCTTAGAAGAGTCGGTCGTTGAAAGTGATTTCTGTTGCTTTGTCTTCAACATCGAAAACAAAATCGACCATATCAGTCTCAGCATCAACATGGCTGATGTTGCTTTTGTAGTCAATCAGGCTTTCCGTTTCTGGAACCTCTTGGATTCTCACATTGAAGTCATCCAAAGCGTTTTAAAAAATGTTCTGGGCACTTGGATAGTTTATCTTTTGCCCAGTCTTTTTGTTCTTTTAGTAGTACTTTTGAAAGGTCACCTGCAGATCTTCATTTAGCTTATCTACGTTTTAAGATTCGAGTGCATTTTCGTTTAAGATCTCGTTTTAGATCATAAACCTGATTTTTTTGTGAGATTGCTTGAGCTTAAACTCTTTTCTTTTCTCAAGGTTGATCTCTTGCTTTCTCACTACTAATTCTTTTGCGTTTTCCTTGCTAATGTCCCTATTTTCAGACAATAGTTCAATATGCTCGACCTGTAGGTCAAGATAGAAGTCTTTGATTTCGTTCAACCGGAATGTGCAAACTTTCAAATTTTTGGAAAGCTTCTTAATCTATTTTCTTTTGAATCTGAGATTGTACACTAAGGCCTTTATAAACTCTTACTGCCTGGCATACTCTTGCTCTTTCTTGGCAATCTTGTAGTTCAAATTTTCAATTATGGATTGGTAGCTCTTGTGATTGTCAATGAGGTTATTAAGATAGTCCTTTTACTCTTGCTTGTTTAGCTTGGCAATCACTTCGAATAGCCAATCGATTATATTAAACACAGAGTTCCAGATGAAAAGCAAAATGTCCGCCTTTTCCTTACACTCCTTCTCAATCTCAACCAAGTACTAATTCATGAAGCTCGCCAACACTTCTTGTTTCCAGAGCATTACTTCTCCCAGGTTAAGATTTTTTTTTGAAGATTACATATCGGCCAGGGCTTTTGCTATTTTTTATTTGATTTGCCTGTAGGTCTAACGATTATAGTTGATTTTTTTGATATTGGGCCCTCTTTTCGACTAAAGGAGGCTGCCCAGTTGGAAAGGAGAGGACTTGTTTCTTTTTTAATGGCTGGATTTAACTGAATTAATGCGGGAAAAGGCTTAGGGAGAGGCGATCATTTGAAATCTACTAATTTTGGGGTGCAAGTCGACATTTTCGATAAAAATACTGGTGTTATCATCTTAAATTTTATTCATTTTCTGTAGTTCTATAAATATTTGTATGTAACAGCACATTTTAAACATTTGACTACCATTAGATCTTTACTAAATTTGCTTCCCTTTTTATTCGCCCGTTTCATCTAAATCTCCACTCCTTTTTGATCAAAAATTTTAACATAACTTCAGCTACATGTCAATATCAACGAGGAAAACTAGAATTATTTCTGGTCTCTTTATAAAGTGATGAAAAAGGAAAAATACGTGAAGATATGATTCATTTATAAGAAAGATGAATATAAATTAGAAGTAAAAAAAGAGATATTACTGGTTGTTTGCTGAAGGAAGAAAATGAGGTAGTTTTGGTTTTTTCTCCGCTTTCTTCATGGTGAAGAGAAGATAATAGAAATGTTATTAGCAGATTTTTAATCTCTATCATTTTTCAAAAGTTGGCTATTGCTTTAGTACTCCTTACGGCTCTTCATCGAATTTGTTATCCTATTCTTCACTATCAATCTTTTTGATTTCAGGCTTTTGTTGCGTCTTTACATCATCATAGAGTCCTGCTTTTGAGAAAATTTGCCCAAATAACTTTTTTTATTTCTTTTCAAAGGCCTTGATGGCGACTGAAATTTGGTTTAGCTCTCTTTTAGCCTCTGCGTTATTGGGATCGTACTTCAATAGCTCATTGAAATCATTCTAGATTAGTTTACTTGTACCTTTGCTCTGTCAAAGTCCTGGTTTTTAGTGTAAGCAACTCCTCTTCGATATAGAGCTTTTTGATTGTCATTCTCTTCTTTGAGTACTTTAGTGCAATGATCAATAACATCACCGTATTTGTTAACTTTGAGATAAGCCTGAGAAATGTTTAGTCTGAGAATGTTTAAGAGTTGCTTTGCCTCGCTAGAATGCTCGTATTCAAGGAAATCAATCCCTTCCTTATAGTCACTCACTGCATCTTGATAGTTTGCTGCTTTTAGTTTCTAGTTTCCACTTAACTTCAGCCTTGTAGCTTAAGACATCTTTTCCTCATCACTGTACTCCCACTTTTCTTTTTTCTTGTCCTTAAAATCCACAAGTTCAACCTCAAAGTTAAGAGTTGAGTTAGGAGGAATTTTAGGAGGAGAGCCACGGGCGCCATATGCATATTATGGAGAGCAGACAAGAGTAGCTTTTTAGCCTCTTTTCATGGTTGCAAATCCTTCATCCCAGCCCTTTATAACTCGCCCTTAACCAAGCACGAAACTAAAAGGATTTTGCCTATCTTAGTTAGAGTCGAAGATAGTTCCATCTTGCAGAGTTCCTTTGTAAGTAGCAAAGATTTCTTGTCCTTTTTGCGGCAGCTCACCTTAACCTTCCTTTTGCACGATTTTGGTAAGTTTTCCTTAAACAATGACCACCTATTTACTCTCCATTGATGAATATCTAATTATAATAGCCCACTTTTTAACTCTGTTTTAATTATTCTCGAAAACTCCTCTAGAACTAACAAGAAAAATATAAAAACTTTGAAGAACCAAAAAGCTTTGATTAATGAAGCTCAAAGCAAGAGACAAAATGAAAAAGACAAAAATCAATCTTTAAGAAGACTTTTGGCTAAGAACACACTAAGTTCATCCTTGCTAGGAGTTAGTAACTTTTATTAGCAATTATCGGAAGCCACATTTTAAAACCTTTTGATTTACAACGAATCTCATTATGATGACCTCAGTTTTATGAAATAGTTGTTCTGCATTATTTTTCAGATAATAATTTTATTTTAGCATGCAAACTGACAGAGCTGTCCCCCCTGAGGGCAAAGTAGTCTATTACAGGTCCGATGGAACCGGCAGAGACACTTACATACGCAACCATAATGGCGGACTGCTGACTAAAGACTTTATACACAAAGCCGTTCAATTCAAACCTCCCAGAGAACGCAACTTCACCTTTTCACAAACCAAGTACGGCAAGCACCCTTTCGAATACAACAAGGGAGGCTCCAACAAATTCGTACACTACGTGAGTGATGGCTCAGGCAGAGATTTCTATGTGGCCTTGACTAATGGAGGGAATAGCAATCCCCACAGATGGAGAAACTAGACTTAATTCTACTTCAGAAACACCCTTAGAGACAATCAAAAGCTACCCAAAGTACAATTACTGTTATCCAGATTGACCCCTAGAATGTTGATGTCTACATGAAATCGCAATCGAAATTTGTGGGAACAAACTAAAAGTTTCATCGCACAATGTCAACCATCCAGGGCAGCCAAGCAAGACGTCTCTCCTAACATAAGAAATACAAAGAGCCTCCCGCAGTGGAAGCTTACTTCAACTAAGGATTTGACACAACCCGCGAATTCCGCAAGAAAGAATATGGCATAAATCATTGATTCTCAGCTTTTATAATCTTCCATTAACTTTGCAACATTTGCTTGATTTGACTTGATTTAAATAAAACATCAAACTAGATCAGGATGCCACGTACTGAGTCTCTTCAAATTACTATTTGCTCAGAATTTTGCTAAGTTTGTTTAGATCAACAAGCATGTCTTTCATTTCAATGGCTATCGTGCGAAAACCTTAGGACAAATACTCGGCACCTGTTTTTAGTTTTATGAGATTTCGCCCCAACTTCACCTAAACCTAAAAAGTAGCTCCATGGGCAGTCTTTTTGCGATAAACGACTCCTTTCTCAGTGGTTTAAAAGGACTTGAGCCTTAATTACTCAATATCCTCTGGCAGAGAGTCGACGAATTAGATCCTTTCTCTAGTGAAAAATGGATCAGGAGCAGTTAAACCTCTGGATCTAAGCGTTGGCCTCTCTAAAGTTTGTTATTTTTGCCTTTAGCTTGAAGAATCGTCGAACATTGCTTACTTGTTTCGTTAGCTATTATAAAGCGGTAAAAGCTTGAGAATACCATAGCTATTATATTTGTTTGATTAGGAGCCTAATTTAAGTTACATCATCTTTTTCCATCCGACTTAAGTTGTTCTTAAATGTCCCAAGCTACATTTCATATAATTTGATTACGATATTCCACAGTTTTCCAGGTCGTTAATCCCTTCTCAAGACAATTCGGAATGAAGGTAAAGTTTCTTAACCTTATTGTAGGTGAAAATGAAATAAACTTGGACAGGAAACAAAAATGCCTGATTTGGAGTGAATAGACAACAAGAAAACTTTGAGCCTGGCTTGTCAGTTTTTTAAGGTTCATTGGTTGACTCGAAGTTATTTCAAGAGTCAACGTAAAAGTATTATTGTTTTAAATATTACTGCCTCGATTTCAAGCTCACTGGACTTTGCAAGTTGCAAATTGCGATTCCTTCAAACATTCAAAACCACAAGCCTGAGGCCTGAATACCTCTTATCTTACCCCCAAGAACAACTTTTGTGCTGTTAGCTCGCTAACGTATAAGAATTGATAACAAGACCTACTTTTATATATGTTTAGATAAGAATAAAGATGAAGACGCTGACACCAATAAGTTTCATCAAAAGCCAAGAAGCTAGGGAAAAGTACTAATGCGGCATTTGCTTTGAAGTATGCATAAAACCAGTGAGATGCAAAGGAAGCTGTGGAAGAATTTATTGCATGAGATGTGTCTCTGACTTGAGACAAAGTAATGACACCTGCCCTCTCAAATGTAGCAGTCCTTTTCTTGTTGAGCCCATCCCAGATGTAATCTTACCCTTCTCCTGCCCTTATTCTCCTTCCTAGTGTACTGGTAACATCCTCTCAGTTAAATAATTTCAAAATCACTACAAAGAATGTCATTTCGTGCCTCCTGAATAGCTTCATCAAAAGCAGCTGCAGTTGGACTACAAATGCAGAAAAGGTCACCAACTTTAGTTTTTCATTGGCACCTATGAAGAAATGTTGCACTCAAAATGTACATACTGTTAGGCAGTGCAACTATGCAGATCTTTTTGCAGAATCTGCGAGCAACTATACTGTGTAAGCTGCCGTATTCCTCCATGCACTAAGTAATCCTGCCCTTTCGGACATAAATACAATTTCCAAAAAATAGCCAACCTTAACTTCATATGCGACATGTGCGGAATCAGCACTTCTGTCAGCAATGGAGGAGTTTATGATGATAACTTGTGCAATCTTGGAATATGCTAAAGTTGCTTTGAATAGCTACCAGAACACTTTGATGCTTCTAAACCAAGGTAGTTGGTTGTGAATATTAACACAAAATGCTTGTGCTAGGCAGATTTAGTTGAAATCAACAGCATTCATAAGCTTTTTACTTGTCAAGTTTGTACAAGAAAGAAGGAATGTCCTAAAAAATGCCCAAAATGCGAAAAATATTACTGTCTAAGCTGCAAACTAATGGACATTTAGAACGATAACACTTGCTGCAAAGACCATTAGCTCAAACTTTTCAATTTGCGTAACTATCCACAACAAGTAAAGCTTCAAAATGAATATGGATGCATGAGATGTATGAAAGTCGGAGATTAGTACTACTTCGACCAAGATTGCAGAGTTAGATTGTGCTAAACTTGCTTCAACTATTGCAAAACAGTGACTGGAGACAAAAAACGTTCAATAATTACTAAGTGTGACAAAGATCACGTTTTAACGTACATTGCTGGACCCTAAGATCATCTCTGCGTTTGCTATCAATGCAAGCAGCAGAAGATCATCAAGCTTAAATGCATGTTTTGTGTGATTTAAGAGGAGGAAGCAGAGTACTAGGAAAAATACTACTGCTTTTAGTGCAGGCCTGTTAATTTAGAGACTTGCTACTATGAGCATAAGTTGAAATTGGCTAAGTTCCAATCCTCCAGACCTTGCCATTTCTGCCTCGGAGAGTTCAACGAATTCCACTACTGCAGAAAGTGCTATTTCTACGTCTGCAAAGGCTGCGTTGTGAATAACCAAGAATACTTTTTGCATCTTGAAGAGGATTAACTTGCGAAGATCAATACCAAGGTCAAGAAGGTTCAAAGTGCGAGTAGCGAATCAGAAAATGTTCAAGTTTCTTGAAGAGATGTATATGATGTATTTCGTTTTTTCTGCTTAAAATTAGTATTTTCAAGCTTTTCTGACTCCAGCCTTTGAAAGTAAAAAACCAGTAACTTTGGCTGTTTTCTTAATAAAAAAACTGTTAAACTTCAAATTATTTAAAATGTTAACCACCATAATAGTCATCACTCTTATCTTCGGCTCAACTTCAGCCCAAAACTGTTCTCCCTCTGCTTCTCTGGACCAAATCTCCACAGGAACTTACAGTTTCTCTCTTCAACCTTTTACAGCTCGTCTGCAGTGCTTCAATGTATCTCTTGATTCATACTATGGTAACAACAAACCTCAAGTTGCTGTGGGAATCAATGGAATCTCCAACTTTCAAAGCGATTCCTTAGGACTTGACTTTTCTCTCCGTAATTTGCTTTCAGCTGCAAACACCCAACTATCTTTGATCTTGATAGTCAACAATGGAACCTGGGGATCAGTAACAGTCAGCTATTTAATAAGTGCAAGACAATAGTTCGTACTTGGGAATGCTCTTTCCAACGGCAATCTTTTAGCCAGTTGCACAAAGCAACAATCTTACCCTATATCTTTCAACTTGCCCTCCTCTCAAGCACTACCAAACTCTCAATCTTTAGGAGTTTTGATTCTTCTAAGTGGGCTGAGAACTCCTTCATCGTTATTCACTTTGCAATTTACGCTACCTTCTCTTGACCTCACTCTGAAACAAATCAATACCTCAATAAACACAAATGCAACTAATTAGATTCAACTCATCTAAATCTACTATGTAATCGTAGATCTCGCTAAATTCTCAAACAATCGATACACCTATAGCTTCAACCTTAACCCTACACCCTCTGACTTTAGCTTAGGCGGCTTGGTTTCAATCAACGCCCAAACCCTCCAAATCGCTTTTTTCGCAATTAACCGCACAGCTAAGCTCACTTGTGTGGGTTTTGATTGCTCAGGATGTCAAACTGCTGATTCATGTACAAGTTTGGGTGGACAGGCCACTGCAACACAATGCATAAAATGCACTTCCAACCAAATCTTTGTGAATGGAGCTTGTGTTTGCACCCAGGGCTTCAATTTGATTAACGGAACATGCCGAAGCTGCCCTCCAGGTACACTTTTTAGCTCTCTCCTTAACACTTGTTCAAACATTTGCACAGTTAACCAGATCTGGTCCAGCGGTTCTTGTGTATGTGTCCAGGGATACACTTTGGTAAATGGTCAATGTCAGCCGCAGCCTCAGTGCGCTTCTAATTTTTTCAATCTAAGTGGAGTTTGTTACCCTTGTCCTGGCAACTCAACTTCTTCTCCTGATAAAAAAGGATGCGTATGTAATGCAGGCTTCACCTATATCCCAGCTAATAGTTCTTGCATCTTACCACTCCAACAGCAAAGCACAGGCAGCTCATCAAGCACATCTTCTTCATCGTCTGGATTCTATTCAGGATCATCTGCCTCAAGCAACGGGATCTACAGTCTACCATCAAGCAGCTCCACTTCCACAACAACTACCAATATATCTGCAAATGCAGCAAACAGTGGCAACACAGGAACAAGCAGTAGCAACACAGGAACAAACACAGCTAGTTCTGGTTCTTTTTATGGCATCAATACAGTCATAAACACAAATCCAACCACTTATAGCTGCCCAACAGGAGCCTACTACAAAAATTTGACTTGCAGAAGCCAAGCAACCATCTCCATCTTCAACATAGCCAAACTTGCCACAATCCCAAATGTTGTCTACGCCGGCATAGTCGTCAGTAGCCTACCTGACACTCTTCCCAACAACTCAAGTTCCAGCCTCATCATTGCCAAATTGACAAACAGTCCTCCAAATACCGCTGTTAGCATCAGTCTATCTACATATAATGAGAGTATGTGGATTGCCAGCATTAACTACACCGATCCTTTTGCCCCAATAAGCTTGGTGCTTTCTTGGAATCCCAGCTTCAGCTACAGCTTTACAGCCGCCGAGTTGAGCTATGCATTGACGACAGTTATTATTCCCAGCCAAGTCAGTACATACAGTATTGCAACATCTGCAACTAATAGTCTAAGTAATTCAGGGGATGTTTTGACTCCTGACGAGAGCCAGCAAATATCCAGTATCCTTAATAGTCAGAAATGATCTAATCAAGTGCTTTATTATTTATATTTATTGACTAATAACGTAGATGGCTTAAGATCTGACACTGATGCTGAGTCAAATGAGTGGTAAATTCGACGAAAGCTTTGCCGATTAGTCACCAGTTAAACCAAAAAGTCCTTAACGGCTTCCCAGTGCACAACTGGAAAATGATGATCTCAATGAACTTCAGCTTTAGTCTCCGATAAAAACAGAAATGTTCACCCAAGAGAATAGCATTTTGACTTCGGAACATTTATAATCACGGCTCGATGAAAGCAGAGAGAAAAGTGATGCAAACAATATAAAAGATGAAATCGACAGCTTAACAAAATGCTAAATTTAAATTTCTGCCACTTAAAAACCAATAGAAGAAGCTTTTCAAAAAAATGATGAAAAGAAGAGTCAGAATGAAGAAGAATTTCAAAATGAAAAGCCTTTAGCGTTGGAAGGAGAAACCGACTAAAACGATGACGTCTAATCCTACCAATCTTTGACTTAAAAGTTCGAAGTAGCACTTGCCAAAGTCAAACATAACCAATCTATCAATTCGACCAAAAGTGAGTTCACTTCAAGGCAGGAACATTACCAAAGGAAAAAAACAACAGAAATCAACCTACTGCGTGCTTAAAAGGAAAAGGAAGTGACCAAGATGTGTACAGCAAAACCTCTCATCAATAACAGGTCCCAAAAGCTTCTTCTTAACCATAAGCCCATACATATTAGGTTTCAAGCAGTGATTGAAGAAAAAAAGAAGAAAATACAAACCTAAGTTTCCTAAAAAATGGCCAAACAAGTCTAAGAAGAATTGCTTTAGCTCCATAAAATCAGGCAACATCAGTAATAAATCAAGAAAAAACTGGGGAATGATATAAGATCGGAGTAAGAATACTATAACCAAATGCAAGATTGGGTAGAGAGCAAAAAGAGGAAACTAGATGAACTTGCCCAGAAGAAAACAGAATAGTTTAAGCAGGAAACTCCTTTTAAGCCTTCAATCAATCAAAAGAGCCAAATCATAATGAAGAAATATGCTTCAAGAGTGCCTATTTATTAGCAAACTCCAGTGCCTAAGAAGGTTACTGTAGACAGTAATTGCACTTTTAAGCCTAATCTCAACAAAACTTCAAAAAAATGATTGAGTAGTTTTCTTTATGTGGCCCCATTCTGACTAATTTCATTTCTTATTTTAAAACCTTTCTGGGCTTATTCCCTGCTTCTTCCGCTCATTTCTTATCTGAATTTTGTTTGTTTTGGACCTCATTTTTAAAAACTGTGAGCAAAAATGAAAAGCCAAACTTTTGTTTAAATATAATAATTGGTGTGATATCTTAAGAATGGAGGATAGAGAGAAAGATGAGCATATTCGAAAGCAACATAGGAAGTACACAATTTTGCTTCAATAACATGGCAAGGTGCTTCAGGAGTATAGCGAATTATAACAGCAAGTAGAAGAGTTAGATCGAGAAAGAACCGCATTGAAACTACAACTCTAAAAGCTTCTTGGAAAAATAGGATTCACGCTTACTCCTGAGTTCTTGTAAAAGTTCGGCCAGTCCTGAAATGATCAATTAGACTATTTCTTAACCACTTCTTTCTCTCTCAGCGAAATGGCGGCAGAACTAAGCCCCTCTTCATTATATAAATAGAATTTGAATTGTGTAAGGAAGTGAGTAGATTTAGGTCTCACTTGCATTATTTAGCAAATACAATTTTGGTTCAAATCATTGTTTGGCGATTTAAATGAGTTTCTAAATTTCTTCGTCCAGAAGTAGCCGAGTTTAGTGCTTTCCAATCACCATAACTTCAATGTTTTTGTTGCCTGATTCAACAACGTCAAGCAAGGCCTTTACGACCAACTTCAAACCTTCTTCGTTACTGTTTCCTTCCTTGTAGTGCTTCTACAAAAACTAGCAAACTTGCTTTGAGTTTCTGCCGCAGCTTTGAGCCCTCCATTCCGAAAATGATCCAGAAGGATCAGTGTAATATAGGTGAGGTTTCCCATTGACGTCAAAGCCGGCAATCAAGCAACTGATTCCGAAAGGTCGCACTCCTCCTTTTTGGGTATACTTTTGCTTGGTCTCAGCCACAAATTTTGAGATATATTAGACTGGAGGGCTGTCATCATAGTTAAGGCGATAGCTTTGGCACTAAATACGAGCTTTGTTGGCCAAAATACGGCCATCGGCAGTAAGCCCTGAATAAGCCATATGAATGTGGTTGTCAAGTTGAACAATCTTTTTAACGGTTCTACCCTCTTGGAGCTTTGTTACTGCTTTTTTCTTGGTTATTGATGTTGTACCTAGACGGCAAGTATGACTGATGAGTCAGTCACGAGCCCAACAGCGCAGAGTCCTTTCTTTACAGCCTCTATAGCGTACTATACTTGGAAGAGATGCCCATTAGGTGAGAAAACAGTGATTGCAGTGTCGTACATTTAAAATATTTTCAAAATAATAAAAGATATCAAAAATTTCTACTTTAAATTCAAAAAGAGAAAGGGCTGTTTAGGTACTCTTGACTAAAGATTTGACTGAAAAGCTTCTCAGCTATTTCTTATAGCTCGTTTTTGCAGCTGCGAGTCTCGATTTCCTTTTCAAAAGTCTCAGAAACGGAGATTTCTTCTATCACACTGCTTTCTTAATCTCCATTGGGGATGATTTCACTATCCGAATCTTATTAGCTTTCTCTAAATAGTAGGCCTCCTTTGGCAGGTTTTAGCTAAGGCAATACCATTTTTTTATGTTAGTCCACTTTTACAGTCAAATTGACTCCATTTTTCAAAGATTTGTATTAAAATTAGTAAAGATCGAGTTTTTATCTGCCTCCTGACCCCAAGAACTTTTTCATAAGTTACTATTCATGGGCTAAGGGCTTGTTTGATTTGGACTTAATGGGTTGTTTGAGGCTAGCTATGGTCGAGTTGGTTCTCATGGGAACTGTTGGCACATAAGTCAAAGTTTCGGCAAAATGTAAGTCAAATTGTTACAAAGTTACAGGATGAATCTAAGAGTTGGCTATCTTCTAAGCAATCTAATCCTAGTATTTCTCTCCTAAGAACTAAAACTCCATTGGTTTACATTGAATGAACTCATACACTTCTAAGTTGAGAACCTATTAACTCCAAGGCTTTATTGCCTTTTCTTCTTCTTGTAATTATTCTAAAGATCTTGTTAAATGCGTAAAATCATTGAGTTATACACAAGCTTTTCTTTTGGGACAATAGACTCTTTGAAACCTAAAGGTCAAAAAGGCCTTCATGAAATTGGTTTAGTATTCCTGAGGCATTTAGTTGATCTTGTTTCCCAATTCACCTAAGAATCCTCTGAATGTTGTCACTCTTCCTATGCTTTTCTGAGCTGTTTTGATTCCTATTCCGTTTATCTGATTCAAATAGTCACAACCTGACAATATGCAGGTCGTTAAAAACATGCAGTGAGTAAACCATTGAAAGTTAGCTTCACGAGACGATGATACTTCATCAAGATTCAGCTCACTGCCTATCATTGTGCTGAAATCTAGCTTATAAAGCATTTTTTTGGCTCCGAACGCCATTAGATCACTATCTTCAGTTATTATTAAGTCTGCAATACCTTTGCGGCTTAGGTAGGCTAACTGGGCATCTGCCTCGTAGGGTGCCACTATGAACTAAATGCTTCTTTTTTTCAGTTAAACGATCAAACGATAGGCAATATCGGGTGAAATATCGATCGAATCCACAAGTTTTTTATATCCTGCCTAATCTCCTTGATCAAGCATTTCTTTGCCCTTGGCAAAGGTCTCTTCTCTTCTTCTGAATAGCCTAAAAGTTACTTTCTTCTTGATTATTATTCTCCGCGTTTAGATGGTAAAGGCCCTCCATCAAAAACCATGATCACCTTCACTCCCAAATTTTGAATTTTGTTGATGCGCTTTATGCAATCGTTGACATATCGAAAGCGATTGGGCCCTCCTAAGATTAGTTATCTACCTGATGGGCCTTTGATAATTTTATGCAGCCTTTGTTACTAGAAGTTTACCATGCGTAAGTATCGACTGCAGCTGTTTTTCCTTTATAGTCACTTAGTCTCCTTTACTTCATGCAGCCTTTGAGATATTGTAGCAAACCTAAAATTCCCATTCTTCAAAATTATAATATTTGCCCGCTACTCAGTCAATTATGGCATTTTTTCAAAAACAAAAAGCGCAATTTTAAACAATGGTTATTTTGTGTTTATTTTTTCTGATTCCAAATCATTTTTTCAATCCTTCAACAATGTTTATATAGGCCTTTTTGTTGATCTTCAACTTTTGCCCTTTTTCAGGAAACTTAACTGACTATCCATATGAAGACTTTTAGTGCTTTTTACTTTTCAATAATTGAAACCAATCAAAATATAAAAACAGTTGCTTCCTTGGTTTTTAACAAATGAAGTTTGCAAGAATTTTCTTCTAAAAAATGTTGCCTCCTAGTATTCAAGATTTTCAGGAATTTGAATAACTCAACATGATATTTAAATTACAATGACTTATCGATAATGTCGATCCCTTTGTGAGATGTTGAGAGCACTCAACTATAATCGTATTGTATCTCTCTAAAACTTCGCAAGACCAAACTTCGAATTAGTGGCCGATATCCTCTACTGGCTTGCCCAGAAATATGATCCTCAAAGCGATATCTCTGACGATATCAACTAGGAAAAAGATAGGGTTGAATTCATGAGAACTATTGTCAATCATTTCGCTGTCAAAGCTAGGATTAAGCTCAACCCAAAAAAACTTTATCAAGCAGATTCTTAGGCTGTTACAGAAATACTCAAAATCACTTCAGTTTTGTACAAAGTAATTCCCTTATCATTCAGGCTTCCAATTCGAAGGCAACTGAGGAAGAAGAAGCTGTAGCTTTTACCCTTCCTGCAAAAGTTTCTAATCTCAAGTCTCATAAACAAATGGCCAATTAAATCTGCGATCTTGGAGCAAGGCTTTATGATGCAATTTCTCGCGAACCTTAGCTTAGAAAAGTAAGACAACAAGCAATCGAGTTCCTTTAAGGAATGAATGGAGTCAATGATGGAAATGACCAGGCCTACATTGAAAACTGCATTAAGACAATCATGCATCAGCAAGAGGAGAGTACTCGTGAGATGGCCAAATATGTTGCTAATATGTAGAGTTAGCAAAAGGTTTTGGAAGAAAAACTCAAGAAAAAAACAGCCTAGCTTGAGAGAAGTTAAAAAAGATACAGGAATCTTATTACAGTCAAGCCTGCCTTTATGGAAGAATATGAAAGATTAGAACAGGAATTGGCACAACTCCAATAAACCTATGCTAACAAATACAGAAACCTTGATTACCTCGAAAACTAGCTTTAAGCCTACAACAAAATTGAGGAGTAAAAGCTAAAGAAAACAAGAAAGACCCTCTAAAAGCTCAGAAAACAACAACAAGAGGAATAAATAAAGACCTTTAAGGGAGAAAATGAACTAGATGCGCCTTAACCGGAAGAAGAGAGGGTTGTTACTAGAGGCAATTCGCGCAAAGACAAACCTCAGGAAGCCCCAGCTCCTCCCAAAAACGCTAAAAACCAACCCTTGAGTGAAGAAGAGGAGGAATAGAATGGGTCATAGTAGTAAGGATCTGGGGAAGAAATCGAAGATGAAGATGACGATGACAGTGATTTTTGATCAGAAAAATAGATATTGGGATGAGACGAATATCATTCAATGCTTGTCTCCTTTTCTGCAGACATAAATGTAGTGAACATTTGGGGTTTCCTTTTAGTCTGAGGCTATAGAAATGGAAGAGGCAATCGTTGGCTTCGCTACTTGCTGTACTTTCACACTCCACTCATATTCTGGCTTCTCCAGATAGCTAAGTCTGAATTCAGGCTGACCGTAAGAAACAACCAAATAGACTCCATTTTTGCTCAAAACTCGATGAATTTCTGAAATCATTTTGTTTGCGTTTGCAGTCGAATTTTAGCCACACTACTTTATCTCAAACTTACCAAAACTGAATCAAGGGTAGCTTTGTCGACCACAGCGTCGAAAGAAGCTTCAGGGAAGTCCATCGCTTTGACATCCATGAGGAGATATTTGAAATTATCTCCCTTTTCTTTGTACTTCTCTTTCATTGCCTTGACGCAAACGTTGGAAATGTCAATATTGGTTATGTTGGTGTAGCCTTCCTAGAACATCTCTTAGCTGAGACGAGAGTTTCCAGATCCGACATTCAATAATCTACTGGCTTTATCAATATGAGTGGTGACGACGTCTTTGAGTCCACTGAATCGTTGGTACCAATCGAAAGGCTATGGGTCTCTACGTTTGATAAGACTTACCTTGTGTATCTGTCTTCCCAGTACTCAGTTTTTCCATATTGACTCATGTCTTATAACTTATAGTTTAAATAATGAAAAAATGGATAAACTCTGATAAAAGAGTCGAGTAAGCTTTGAATCATCATTTGCGGAGGTGTATAAACACAGTGCATGGCCCCCAGGAAGTGTCGCCTTGGAATTTCTCCAAAAGTTTCCAACTGCTGTTGGCATTCTAAATAGAACGAGTCAAAGTGATGAGAATGGTTTGAGGTGACAATTTGTCACACAATGCTTCTATCTTATTCATAACTTCTCTCGTATAGCAAGTGCTACTCACAAAAATGACAGTCCCGTCGCTCCAGTTCATCTAAATCGAGTTTTGGTTACTTTCTCAAAGTTCTAGTTGTAGAGCTCCATTTCAGGTTTGCTGTAGCTTTCATTCAGAATATCTGTTACTTCAACTTAGATTTCTTCGCACTTCTACTCTATTTGCTTTTTTAGCTGCAGAGATGTTTGGTATAGGGATTAGAGGTATTATATTCCTTTGCCTTTATAGATTTTGCAATACATTTGACGAAGGAGTGACACAAAGAAGCAGCGAAAAGGACTTTTCCGCTTCCTGAGCCTAAATCGTAAAAGATCTCATTCTTAGCCAAGTTTTTGTACTTTTTTATTTTGTTAATGATTTGGAAGACAGTTTTAAAGGACTAAATAGGTGATAGAATACAATTTATCCGTAGTTGTATTGAAAGTTTGTGAGATCCTTCTTGTTGCGTTAATTTTTGCTGATATCCCGAATCTTAGAAATTGAGAAGTCCTTTGTATTTTTGAGAAATATGCTCTATAGTTTCGTCAAAATTTAGCTTTCTTCTTTGTTTTACTAAACAAACAGCTATTGTAGAAAATTGCTCAGTTTTTGTTTGCTGTTAGTGCTGCAATTTTTGAAAATACTCAGAAAGTTTTAGCTGGTATGCTATTACTCTTGCATGTTTAATAATATAAGATGGCATTTAACTGGAGCGAAGTCTAGAGAGAGAAAAAATAATGAAAAAATATCATTTCCATTTGAATGAATCCTACTTTGGGTTGGAAGAAGGGTACCTTTTTTTGATTGAAGTGTTTCCTGTTGACATATCGAAACCAAGTTTTTCACTTAGAGGGTTGCCTTGAGTCGTTGCCTTTACCGGCTTCTTTTTATCTAAAGGGGCATTTGCTGAAATTGGCCGTTAGTATGCCAAAATGGGATTACGAATTTCTTCTTTTTTCTTTGGAACCTTCGAATTTGCGCCATTTTTTCCTATAAGTTTGTTTTCGTAAGGATTTTTGAAGGTTGTAGCCAAGCTTGATTCGTAAGGAAATATTTTGTTTTGAGGTGGCACAACCTTTTTTTCTCTCTCCTTTGTGTCTGAAGAAAAGGGACGAGTATTGTAAACTTTAACTGGGGTTTCTTGATTTAGTTTTTTTTCTGTATTGATGAAATTGTTCACTGTCACATGTACTATGTTTCCGTTTATTGTGCTTACAAACGGCTAGGGCGTTTTTTGGTCCTTTTAAGTCTTTTAAAAGTCTTACTTTTCTTACTTGAATTATTCTTACTGGTCTCCTTTTAGTATAGATTTCAATTTTTTTGTTAATTAGATTTCCTCTTTGATTTTGATTGTGCCAATTGGAGCAGTTCCAGGTTTTTGCACTAACTTTTCATTCCATGTGATTCTCTTTTTGGGATTTTTCTTATAAGTTTGGTTTTGGAGACCTTTATTATCCGCTTTCTTGGCATTGTAAAAAGTATTTGCTAGAAGTAAGTCGTCTTCATTGTTGATTTCATTCCAACTTACTGAAAGTTTGCACTAAGTGAGCATTCGCTTCTAAAGATCTTGCATCTGAGAAAGATAGTTATTTCTAATTTAAAGTCCTTATTTCTTTGAGTTCACATACTCTAAGCACTTGTTAAGGCACCAATTGTACTTTTTCATGAGATAGGCCACTAAAACAGCGCAAGCTCTTGACTTGCCATGTACCGAATGGATTAAACAACTCTAGCCTGCCTACATGGCTTCTTAAACGAACTAAAAAATGGCATTAATTGCATTATTTTTTTTGTCGAAAATCTGAGTTCAGGTCAACTTACATTTTCTTATTTTTCTGTCCAGTGCACTGATAAATACTGAATGCCAAAACGCTAGTAGAGATTCGGAATAGTCTTTGAAACGGTATTAATGATATGCGTAACTTTATTGCTGATTATGAATTCTATGTCCTTGGATAGTAAAGGGACTACCTTCGCGGCAAACTGATCGCCCATAAACAAACCGTCCTTAATTTTTATCGGTCCCAGCAGGAACTCAATTGTCGTTTGGGCTTCTTTAAAATTAGGGTGATTTCCTTTCATACGCCTTTAAGAATAATTATTATTGATTTGATAAGCGAAGGAAAAATTTTATTTTAATCTATTGAGGCTTGATTGTTGTAGACTTCATTAATGCAGTCTCTATTGTTTTCACTTTTGAGCTTTTCTTTAAAAAATATTTCAATTTGTACATATGGGCTGATTTATATAAATTGTGCATTTTTAATTTTAGATAATTTATAAGGGAATGGATTTGGCGAAGAAAAGAAGTTCAACTGAGAAGAAGAAAGACAAAAAGAAAAAGCATGATCACTCTCGCTCGGATGACAAAAAGAAAAAGAAATACGATGATAGGGATGGTTCGAGATAACGCAAGAAAAAAGACAAAGACAAAAAGCATCACAAAGACAAAAGTCGAAGCAAAGAGCGTGAAAAGTAAAAAGAAAGAAAAGATAAAGAAAGAGAAAGAGAAAGGCCTAAATAATTTTAAAGATAACTAGAAAGGTCAAGAGAGTTTTAAAAAGAAAAAGAAAGAGAGGTATAAAAATCAAGGGATAAAGATAAAGATAAAGCTAGGTAAAAGTAGAGAGAAAGATAAAAATAGAAAGAAAGGGAAAGAGATAGAGAAAGAGAAAAAGATAAAGCAAAAGACAGGGATCATGAAAGATCCCGAGAGAAGAAGCAGGAGAAAGACAGAAGGGACAAATCAAGATAGAAGAAAGATCAAAAAAGGAGATAGAATGACAGAAGCAGAAAAGAATTCGCCAGATAAGATAAATATGAAAGATGGCGAAGATAAAGAGATGGCTATCGATTTGATAGCCCACCCAAAAGTGATGAAAGCTAAAGGTCTGAAGATTTCTAGAACATGGATAGGTTAAACAAAATGAAAGCAGAAAAGTAGCTCGTTTCATCAAAAGCTGACAGAAAGCTCTATCTTGGAAATCTGCCCCCAAACATCACTTCAGCCCAACTAATGCAAATGCTAAACTCTGCATTAATAAAAATGTAAATAAACACTGATGTTGAGGGAGATTCGATTATAAGCGCATGGGTCAGTCCAGACGGGATTGGGCATTACGCTTTTGTATAGTTTAGAAACGCTCAGGAGGCAACTGCAGGTTTAGCTTTGAATGGAGCATCTCTTTACGGTTATGTAATGATTATGTAATATAGCAACTAAAACTTGGAAGACCAAAACAGTATATTGAGTATCATAAGCAACTCTTAAGTTAGTTTGGATCAGATGGGAACATTGATACTATTCTGAGAAAAGTAGAGGCCATGGGAGGATTCGGATAGCATTTGATTGTTTAGGAGCGATTGGTCCATCCTCCTAGCAAAGTTTTGATGCTAAAGCATATTGTGACTATTGAGGAGCTAGCCATTGATGAGTAGTATAGATAAATTGTTGAGGATGTTACAGAAATGGCCAAGAGACATGGAGATGTCATCAAGATTGTTGTTCCAAGGCCCATGGAAATCGATCTTTAAGAGGTAAAGAAAAGAGTGAAAGGACTTGGCTTCATATTCATCAAATACAAAAGTGTAGAACAGTCCAAATACGCAAGAAAAGAGTTCAGCAAACAAATGTTTTCAGATAGATCAGTGGCTTGTAGCTACTTTTCTTAGCAAAGATTCGACCAAGGAGACCTTGACCCTATTTAAAAGATAGTTATTGATTTCTGAAGAATTCAGCAAATAAGCAAACACTTGCTTATGATTTCAATTGTTAATGGGCACTTAATAATAAATAATATTACGATGAATCACCAAGAAGAGTACTAGCTTCGAGTAGGTGTCCTTCACCATCCTTCGCTCAAAACCTAGCAGCTGAGAAACTTCCTCAATAATTAATCCAACGATTTTCTTGCGAACGAGCTGCCACAAAGTTTGATGATCAGGGAAATCTTTACTGCCAGTTTTGAACATGTCTAGTAAATTGGACAAGTGGACCTCAACGATTTCGTAGGATTAGTCTTGTTGTATAGTGCATCAAACAGCTAGTCTTTCAACTTTGTCAAACAGTTTCTTTAGGTTAGCACCTCTTTATAAAACACTTTCAGACTTTTTGTATAGATGGACAATTCCTAAAAACAACTCAACACAGTAGGCTCAGAAGGTGAAGAAATTGCCCAACGTTATGGGCTTGCATTTGTTCGTTTAAATCTCTATAACAGTGAGGAGCTAGTCAACAGTCTAAATCGCAATATCTATCTTTTAATCGAGAACTATTACTACCCTAACTAGGAAGAAAAGCAAAGAACTACAAGCAACTTTGAGGTTCAAGCCAGCCCCATTTAGTTTATCTTGCAATACAACTAAAGTTAGCAAAAAATAGTAGCCACTTCAACTTAGAAAGAAAAGGTTATGGATTTGATTTAAAAGGCAGGTATTTTGAGGAGTAGCCGTGAGAAATAAATCGTGGCAGAACAATAAGCCATTGACGAATCCATATAGAATGTGGAAAAAGTTCTAAACAACATAAATCGTCATATAAAGTCAAAACTGGAATCCAACTGGTTCACTTCTTTGAAAGACAGCCTTTACAAGCCAATCGAAAAAGAATCTAAACTTTTCAGCAAAAGTACCTTTTAAGAGATTTAGTTAAACTAACTCAAGAATTCATTGATGAAGATCAGCCCAGATCCAACAAAAAAAGCAGATATTTTCCCACTTTGAAGCTTAAGGAGAGCATTCATAACAGCAAATATAACTATACTTTACAGCAGAATCTCAAAAGATTAGACTCTTCTCTATTGAAGATAGCCATCATTTTTGATAATAACCAAGCAGAAAATGCCTAAACCATGGTCTAGCTTTAGGTCTTTTAAAACAGTACATACGAAGAATTGGCTTTAAATGCGTTACGTAAACTGGGGTTGAGGTAAAGCGAAAGAAACCACAATATAATGACCCAAAAAGTCAAAGAAAAGATCGAAACTTATGTTAGACAACTTTCCAAGAAGGTAAAGCAACTTTAACGCCAAAGTATAGTGTGTTTTATTAAGGAACTTTCTAACGTTCGTATATTGCCCTCAGCAAGAAGTGATTTATAAGTTTTGGTATTCAATAGAAGTCACATAAAGTATAAATTAAACAAATCATTTTAAGTGATGATCTGCTATGCTTACACAGCGGTCGACCTTTTCCTTGAATTACCATAAAAATTTGCCCAACTAGCTTTAAAGCTCAGTACAAAGGGGAACAATTTAGCTGTTCAACAAATCCGTACCAACAAGTTTTATGACTCTGTTTATAATTATGTTTTTTAGCTAGCTTCTAAGAGAGTAGCTCTTTACAGCAAATACTAACATTTTGAAAAGAATGGAAGAATTTGCAGGAGTTAAGAGAAACAGCCTTAATTGATAGTCTACTTCTGCAACAGATAGCTTTGTCAGCTTTTAGAATTCTAGAAGATACTCTTGAGGAGAAGAGTCTTCAGTTAGTTGAATTTAGTTTTGGTTGGATTTTAAATGACGGTCTTTTTCTTAGATATATTGCTTTTTCTTTTGTTTAGCTTCTTTGCGAATCTCCTCCTCGATTTTTTTCTTTTCCTCAGTCAAGTTTTTAAAGTCAAGGAAAAATGGCAATGATCTACCTTAAATCTGAGCTTCCGGCGTGTTTCTAGCCTTAATCTAATCAAAAAAGACAAGTGGCATCCACTTAGAGATATCAGTAAAGTCGTAATTGGCTACACCATCCACAGCATCAGGTATTTCATCCAAAACATCTCCAGTAGCTTCTTATTAGGAAGGCTACTCCTAAATTTACATTTTTTGATTATTGATTAACTCCAATTCTTTTCTGTAGTTTTGTGCCAATTCTCTCACTTTGGGTTTGAATTAAAGAGACTCTTCGGATCTATTTGAAGATATTCTTCCTAGATAATTGTTCCAAACATTCGCCTCTCTTTCGTCTCTAAAGATACTGAGCATGAATTGGTTATCTGGAGTAAAGCCATGCCAAATCATCTCTTTGGATAAATTGAACTTTTTATACAACTAGCCGTCAATTATGCTCCAAACAAGCAGAGTCCCTCCTTCGTGGGAAGAAATCAGAAATCTGTTGTCTGAAGTAAAGCTTAAAAAGATGATTCTACTTTCCTCTTTAATGTCGAAAATTCTACCCTGAACTATTTTGTTCATATCCCAAATCTAAACAGCCTGTTCTTCAGTGGAGCTCAAAGCCAAAAGATCTGAATAAAAAGTTAATTACTTCCAAAAGTATTCACTGCGGTTGTTAAAACTCCCCTTTTGGCAACTCTATCCAGAATAGCATTAGTGTTGAAATCGCAAACAACTATCTCAAAATCAGTGATTGCGAAGATTGAATGTTAATTAAATAGTATCAAATGTCTCACTCCAGCAATTTTCCAATCCAGCTCATAGGAAGCGCCCAGCCTGACCACCCTTTTGGCTGTAGCAACGATGTAGTATTTGCAGCTCATTGAGATCTTACCAAAAAGAGCATATTAATGCAATTTGAAGCTTTTCTCTAAAGTTCTTTCTTTCCACAGCTAAACATCAAAGTTTTTCGCAATCAAGTGAACTGGCAACCTAGAATCAAGAACCTTGGGCAAGAGATAACTGTTCGCCTGAGAGTGAAATGACATATACATAGTTTGAGATTCTGTAGATAAGACAAGATCGTTATTGCTTGATATTTTTATATTTTGAAGAGAATCGAGCATTCCTAATCTTTCTCTCAGTAAAGTTAGAATCTTATTGTCTTAGAGGTTAACCCTTAGCTGTCTGATCGAATTGGCTTGAGTACTCGAGCAAGTAAGAATGGGGAATCCAGGGATAAAGATCAGACTATCGATTGAGCCATTGAGGCAGTTTTCGAATTTATAAAGGATTCTTTTTGACTACAAATCCCATAAAATTACATTTCCTTTCTAATCTCCACTTGCCATCCAGGCTGCCTCAGTGCTAAAGCTCAAAACTCTAGCTGCTAGCTTCTGCCTCACAGAAAACACCACCTGATCTTTCTTCAAATTGAAGAACAGGATCACTCCATTAGTTAGTGCGATTCCTACAATATCGACTAAAGGCGAAGCTTCTACGAACTCTATTTCTGCTTAGTTTTCGAGCAACAACTGCTTTAGTTTTGGGAAATCATAGAGAATCTTATGAGCAGAGATATTTACCAATACCATCTTATTGTTAGAGTAAAGAAGTAGCTTATTTAAGTAAGTTACTGGATGAATCATACCCATTGTTTAAAATCCTAAATCTTGGAAGCTGATCTCACCAGTTTTTTCATCTATAACCCCTAATACTTAACCCTCTGAAAAAGCGATCAGGCTATCAAAACACAAAAGTGTGCATTTTTTAGCTGTACTTGGAACATGCCATCGACTAACGATATGATGGTACTTTAGCTTCAAAACCTAGCCTTGAACGCGTACATAAGTGTATTAATTATATGAGCAAGCAAAGGTGACTTCACTGTTGAAAGGCGGGGATACAACTTTGATGCCAAGTGTTTGCGAGTATACCTTGAAGGAGGAAGCTGTGGGCACTGTGAGAACATAAGGTTTAGATGCAGAAAGAGTTAGTCTTCCGCTTGCGAATATTCCCAATGTCCGGTAAGGATCTAAAAGCTGTTTGCTTTTAGCTTAAACAAGCATGTTGAAATATATAAAGTATATGATTATTATAAATCCTTGGCTGGCTACAAATGCCATTCAGGTTCTACACAGCATTCTGCCTTTAGTTATTCATGTTCTTGGTTTTATTCGCTTGTAAAGATACTTATACAATGAGCTATAGTTCAGATTCTTTTCTTGTAAATCCAAAACTTGGCTTTTTTCTTGCTAAAGCTTAACAAAATCAATTTGCCATACTAATCAATTCAAAATTGCTGATTTTGGTCAAATTAAAATAAATTACTTGTATTTTTGATTTTGGCTGATTTCTGATTATAAACTGAACGTTATAACAACTGCTCCTTTCCAAATGCAGCAATTCCAACCTTAGCTTTTATCACATAATCTTCCCATTTCCCTCCAATAATAACTCCAAGATTTACGTAAGAAACTTGTTCTCATACCTGATTGCTTCTAAATGTTTAAGGAGTAGATTATAGGGAGAGTACGAGAGTGGTTGGGAAGGATTAGTTCATTGGTTTATCGTCAGACAAAAGAGAAGATGATGCTTTAATATGAACTATAAAAAAGTAAGCAGGTACAACAAACGATGAGAAACGAGGTTATTCAGTTAAAGGAAATGATAAATGAAGCAATGGTTGGTTACAGTCGTGACTTGTAAAGCAAAAATAACGAAATAAGAAGACTAACAGCTTTGCTTTAAAATCTCGATAAAGAGTCATAGTTAGCCATAAACCAAGAAATTGAAAAAAATACAAATGACCTTGAAATTATTCAATAATAGTCAGAACAAGCTACCTTCTCCACAGTTAATACTTTGAGGGAAAGTCAAGAGGAAGAAAAGGCATCCTAAAAGCAATAGCATTCTGTTTACTTAGAGGAACATTCTCCAATCAAGCAAAACAAGCTTTCCCCGGTTTTGGATAAACCATAAAGCTTAACGGTTATTGACTAGGCTAGAAATAGCAAAGAATCAAAGAATGAACCCAAAAGAACGAAAAGCTTCATTGATAACTTTAGAAAAACCATTGAGTAAAGTTTACAGAACAAACAATAGGAAAGCGTTAAACAATTCTCAAAGAACCAATCTGAATCTTCTGAAATTTAAAATATCATACAAAACGCAGAGTTTATTGCCGTAAAAAATTTGAAGTTTTTCAAACCCATCACTCAGATGCTTCCTATTCAATAGATTACGAATACAGCTCTTCCCCTTCAAAACAAAATTTATGTTAACTGTCCTCAATATTCTACCAAATAGGCTGAGCTATTGTCCATAAAACCAAAAATAACCTTCAATTTTGGATAGAGTCATGAGATATCAAGTATTAGCAACTCCAGCTAGCTTACGAAAGGCTAATAAGAACAAAATGGAGACAATTTGCAAATGAGAAGTATACAAACTCCAAGCAATCAATCTGTCTTTAAGAAAAAAGATAGGGAGCAAAGTAGAATCATGACCGAACCCTCCCCATAAAGAATCAGACCTTCTCACAACTACTTTTCCAATAAACCTTCTCAAACACCCTCTCATTTGAAAAAGTCTGTTTAGAGGGCCTATTCTCTGTAAGAAAAAAAGTCGATGAAAACTTCGATTTCAAAGTAAAAAATAAAGGTAACTTCTCGTATGGTTGAAGAAATGAGCCATCCACGCCGAAACCCATCTATTAATAGCTCCAAAGCATTCGTTTATTTGGGAGGAAAGTCACTATTCCGAAAATTTTTGCTCTAACTCAAATAGGCTTTCAAAAAGTACATTATTTTTGGGGGTCTGCGTGAAGATGAGGTGAAATACGAAGGTTAGAAAAGAAATAAAATGCGCTGGGGGAGAGGCAGACTGTTCTACAGAAATGGAATGGTTTACTAGGGTGAATTTAAGGATAATATGAGACATGGAAGAGGCTCTTTATATTTGAATGGCATCTCAATGTACGAAGGATAGTGGAATAAAGATAAAATATAAGGGTAAGGCTATTTGAAATCAATGAAGTACATGGCTAAGGAATGTCCCTCTATCCTCAATGAGGCTTCATTTTGTGGAAATCTCTTTGATAGCCGTTTAAATGGGATTGGTACTATTTTCTTGAATCCGAAGTAAAAGATAGTGACTAAATTTGTCGGAGGTATACCTACAGGTTAGCTAACTTACTACAACTTACAAGAAATAGAGTTTGGAGTTTGGCCAAGCTAATGATTTTCTACTTATTATTGCACTAAAATAACTTCTCTTCAATACATTTTGGCCATAATATTGCTTCAACTTGAGCCAATAAACATAAGTTTCATGCTTAATGTAAGTAATGAATCAAAGAAAGGCTTGGATCATTTGTTTTCTTTGTGGAATACCTTGCTTCGATTGTCAACATCAGGCCTGTGTTCATCTTGGTAAACTGATCCCTTGGGAATCACAGTGGTCCCACCTATCTGGAAGTGGTCTTATCTCGATAGTTTCTTAATGTCAATGTTCACCTTTGCCTGCTCAAGGTCATTCACTTTGTAACTTGATTTGTGCTATGTTTAGTATGATCTGTTGTTGGAGCTTCCGATCACTACGTTGCTTTTTTTGTTGGCAGCTGTTACGTTGTAGTTGGGGTTTTCTGGAGTTTGGAAACTTCATTAAAATAAGTTTTACTTGCTTTTGAATTAAGATTGGTAAATTCCTGGGTGTCCTCCCAAGTCCATCCCACTCCTCGTAACCTGGACTGCTCTCTCAAAAGGTTTTACATCCCTTTGAACCAGTTCTCTCTGATAGGTAGTCAAACCTCCGAATTTAGCTTGTTTGTCAACCCATGTTCCACTCTAATAAACAGGAATCTTGTCTGAAATTTTGGATTATTGAGCTTGATTGGGAACACTTCGGTAGTTATGATTCTAGGTTACATACTTCTGTGGCATTTGCCCCAGTTGGAAATGAGTACTCCTTAGCTCTTTCATGGTGGACTAAGGCAGACTCGCCTTGGAGATCTCCTTTTGTGTGTAGTAGAGCTGATTTATGGTCTACATAGGCTCACTTTTGCCCCCTAAATTGACTCCCAAAGTTTGTTCAGGCTTAATTCTATTGAGCTGAACTTCCTTTTGAGTATAGGAAGCACCACTTGTGGTCATCATGGGCAAGACATTATTACCGAAACAAATCGCATTGCCAATTTGGGCGGCTCCCACTTTCTAGTTCTGCTGTGGCTATTTAGGGTTGAATTCGTTTGCATATGCCGACTTATAATTCGTAAATCCTTGCTGAATCAGCTAAATCTTACCTCTTTGAAATCGTGGTTGTGAGCCCTCATTTTGTTTTTGCTCTATTCCTGGTTCTTGGAAGCCTCCCCATTGATTTATTTGGGGTTGTGATATATTTTATTAGTAGTCAAGACATTGCTAGGCGTATACGACCCAAGCTTAAAGTGATGGGTCTTCAGCTACTTTAGCTTTTCATCATCGAGCTTGGCCTTTTCGACGTGGTCCCAGGCCTTTAGCAGAGTTTTGTTAGTCGTTGCGAAAGATCCACCTTATCCATGGTTAAGACTGCTTCCCCGGAACGGATTGTTAGCCTTGATATGATTATTTTCTGAGGCCTTGGGTCCGAAATCTTTTGCGTAGACAGAGCCTATGGATTGAGCAGTGTTGCCCAAAGAAAAATGACTAGCCCTTTGATTCATCTGTTATATTTCTAAACCCAAACTACCAATAAACCAAAAATTCAAAACAAGCAAGCTTACTAATGGGCTTTAAAAAGCTGAATTGAAAAAATAAGTGAATGTTTGTATGTGAATTTATTTGATATTCACAAGAATTTAGCAATTTTTCAAATCTTGTTGAATGCAATACTTTCCTGATTTGTTATCTCTAAGCTTTCAGCAATTCATGTGGTCTTCGTAAATTTATGTTCTAGAATGAACTTTTGCTTTTTTTGTTAATTATTCTCATGCTTTTTGAACAATTTTGACGCTAATGACCTCTAGTCGCCATTTTCGGTTACATTTTGCGCAGACTCAAGGCTAAAATCTCTGCTCTATTTCGAGCACTTCATCATCTGATCAAATATTCAGCAAAGTTTTTTGTGTTTTGTGCGTCATACCATAAAGGCTGGTTTTATGAGTTGGGTAATTGTGATGAGTGGAGTTTCCTCATAATGAGTGCACAATTTCGAGGCGTGGATCTAAAGGCAGCAGTCAGAGATCTGCATTTTTGCCTTAAAGGTGAGTTCTAAAAACAACCGACACAACGAATATTTATATGCGTTTTAAGTTTCTATGGGTTTATAATTGCCAAAGTTCTGTAATTACAAATGGAAAACAACTATTTCCTGCCTGCCTAGCTCTGCGACCGCATCTTCGCCCACGAATTCGAAATGGATACAGGCAACATATCCGAGGACCTGCTCACCAACACAGTCCAGCTCTATGTCGTACACCCATTCTAACCCAGGAAGCCATCTCCTATTATTCTTCACTCATCGCACAGCTCTCAGTACAACCTGACTTCGACCCCTCTGCCCTAGCCAAGAGGACTAAATTCTACCAGGAAAAAATAAAACGGCTGCTGGTGAGGACGGACGTGCAGCAGTGCCTGGTCGGCAAAAAAAGAAATCCCAAGGGTCTAGACCTCCAGAAAGAACTGGCCAAGGTTAGTCTTCATGCTCCCGAACAAGCCAGGGCCTTACTCAATCACTATACTTCTCATCTGAAACAGCAGTAGAACTTAATTGAGAGCAGCCTGGCCAGGCAAAGAAATGATTTGGCTGAAAGAATAGAGAGAAGGTCGAAAAGCAAAAGAAAAAGCGTCAAAAACGTTGACTAAATGGAGATACTTCTGCCGAAGCTAAAAGTATCGCCGTTATTGTTGAATTTTTGATATTGTTACGGGTCAAAACGAGTATTATACTACCAACTTCTCCAATATCCAATCAATATGAATCATATCCGATTTGCTTGGTTCTATATTTTGTAGCTTATGCAGTGATAGAAGCTAATTTTAATTTTGTCAACCTTCCCGCAAAAGTATCGCAACCCTACATCTCAAAGTGCAGTCAAACTTTGGAAAAAGTTACTACAGATCAATATCCTTACACCAGGAGCATAGTTCTGCTTTTTTTGGTGTATCGAATAGCTTCAAATATGAATGAAACTGATCACAATATCGACATCTGAGTGGCCTTCACACACCCCCACATTATGGTTTGACTCTTGAACCAACCTGTGTCAGTCGGATGCTGTTTTTTGCAAAGGGGCCCATCGTCTAACATCCAGGCGATGACCAAAAATAGCAACGGGCATAAGCAAGTATTCATTTTTAAAGCAATCTAACCAATCTTCATAACCATTCATGAATGTTTAGGGTGCGACAGCCCCGATTATTTGCCCTCAATTTGCTACCAAATTAATGAGCTATTTATTTGTAAAGGACTAATGTTATTAAAATTGAGCTTTGTGATAATCAGTGTCAAATTGCAGCAATAATCCACATTCTTTTTTTGCTGGCCCATTTTACAGCTAATTGTTAGAACTGAAAATTGTGGGGAAAAAAATAGAACCATCTGCGAGGGTCTAACTTACAGTGGCCATAATATTAAGGCGAGGAATAGTTCATAGTTTAATGTATTTTTCTTGGTATCTATTGGCAGCTCTTATCATTTTCGGGCAAGTTCTCGGGATAGCTAAGATATCCGATATTCTTTTCGAATATCAACTGTAAAATAAATAAAATCCAAACCCCGAAAAACGACCACGCCTCAAATCCATCCCGTTCTGGGCCCCTGCATGCGGCGAGCAGTGGCTGCGTGCGGGGTAATGGGCCATCGCATCTTTCAGACAATCATAGAATTTATGTGTTTTTGGCTAGAGGGAGTGCGGCGTGAGCAGACAGCAGAAGTGATGGGGTGGAAACAAAATATGTCAAAAATAGTTTATGGGTGTTAGAGCTGCCCACTAAAGCATAACCATGATTATATAATATCAATAAAATTACAGAAATCACCTCAAGGCCTAAATTTTTTAGATTATAATTCTCTGGATCTTTAGGTGTTGGTCTTTCTTCGTTTTCGTTATTTTACTAGAAGATAACACGTTTATTAAGGCTCCCTCCCTTAGAAAATTCAAAATCAGGGTTCGAGTGATTTTGTTATAAAACATTTGCTCCTACAGACTGAATACTGTGGAAGTCGCATCAATATGCGATATAACTCCCTCGATCATGTTGTTGTATTTGATACTTGCCAATTTTTCTTTGACATAGGCTTGATAAGAATAAAATTTTTTCTTTGAATACAGATGCTGGTCGTTGCCCAGCCTTCCAATTATTTTATCCACGATTGCGCCGGATTTGTTGGTTCTGCGAATGTAGGACAAAACCAGGTGAATATTGTTGGGCAGCACATTTTTATTGAAGTCACTATACTTTTCGGAGATGATATTTTCTCTAATAGGGTCTTATTTTGCGCTTTATCCCTAATCCCTGCAGCTGCTGCTGGCCCTGGGCGTGTCACCAAGCGTTTCTTTGGTTTTTATTGGCACGTCTAGGTGATCAGCTTACGTTTTCACGAGTAGGGATGGGCTTTCTTAAAAGGGCGCAGTAAACGGGTAGGGCAGGGCAGGTTCAATAAACATGTAGTTGGGAAAGGGGAAGTTGAAGTAGGAAAACATGAAGTTGTAATAGTTAGGGTCCTACATACTCTAATTCTTACCATTTCCTCCCGAGTAGTTCGCCTCACAATAATTATAATAGCCCAATACTTGCTTTTGAAATAAAGAATTTTGATTAACCACCCCACTTTCTGGCCCTCCCCTCCCCACCCCCCTTTCCCACGCCTGGCCTTCAAAATCTTCGCGTTGGAGTTGACCTTTGGGCTGCGCACTAAAAAATTGTTTGCGGCAAAACTGTAGATATCTGTCCTGCCCTCGACTGAGAGTTCTATCATGATATTACGTCATTATTTGAATTAACCCGTCTTTTCCGCTCACGATTTTCGAACCAGACAAAATCACCAGTTCCCCCCCTGAATCATAAATTAAACGCAAAAGCCAAGTAGAACGGCCTCCTCTCGATGGTTCACCGCTGGACGACCGCTCTTGGAAGACTTAGAAGAAACTAAGCATTTTATTAATTTGAAGCCAAACCATAATGTTAGCACCAGAAAACAATTTAACGACGTATCAACCCAGCAAACTGTGGCCTTTGAGGGCTCGAGAGTATTATGGGCAATGATGGGCCAGCTTTAAAAATGCATAGTCCGCTCCGTCCGCTAACCTGCCCCCACGAAGCAAATAGGCATCAAAAACCACCGCTGGCTGGCAGGAATCAGTCGTAAGGTTGCAGTTTGCCCCTTTGGATCGGATTCTTTCCCGATTTAATTTTTGTAGATGGGCCTTGAAAAAACAAACTTTGATAATTCCATACAATTTACTAATTTCACTCGATTTATTTACTAATAGAATCAGTAAATTAATAGATTAACCCTTCGCGCTCAACTTCCTAACTTTTGGTGGGCTCCAAATCATCCAAATATGAGCTACTCTGGAAACCTCTGCTCCGATTGAGAGCCAGAGAGCAACCCCCGGTTTCGCAAATGGCAGGGGAGCAGAGGCCGAGACGTCTGCGGTATAAGAGTGCGACTAATAGTGACTGCGTGACTGAAAGGCTGATCCATTTGTTAAGATCCAGGTTGAGAAAAGGTTTGAATGTTTACAAATAAGTCGGTGTGGATTGGCTGACAATTGATGTCTGTGGCAACGCAGCTAAACCAAATATTTTAGTTCCGATTGAATGGTAGATTGTTAATGAGGGATGTATCAAAGAAAAAGAGATGAAATGAGGTGAGTATGTATTTTTCAAGCACGCAACACACATTGCAGCAGAGCAATACAAGGGTGTTGACGTGGAGCAGCATAGTTGCTTATATGTTGACTGAAATGCTGTTCTATCTATTGAATCTTTTAAATATAGTTTAATTGGTACAAATCAACGTCAGATAGGCTAGGTAAAGATGCCGTTTGGATCAATTGACAGCCACAACTTCATACATAATTAAATAAATTAAGGTCTATCAACTTTAACAATCCTCTATGACTGAAACGCCCTCACTGACTCAATACACACTTATCCTTAATACTGGCTATTAGCTGCTTAATTGATGCCTTCTGTTACATCTCTTTTCTGTTATGTATTGGAGAGGGTTGAGGCGTTCAGCAAAGAAATAGAAATCAGAGACGGTCGGTCAACTTACACAACTTCTCTATCTATTGATAGCTCTTCTTGAGGTGCCTAGTGGTCTGGATAAGATTGTCCAGCTTAATGGTTTCAAGAATCTCCAAGCTAGTTTTGTCCTGGCCGTTGCTGCCGTTGTTCCTGTAAAGGTTCTCCTTCTGGTACCTGCCCATGTTGAGAAAGTAAAGGATGCTGTCCTTGATGTCGGAACTCAGCACAACATGGGTCTTTTTATCCGCCACTGTCTTCTTGGTCAGATTCACCTTCTTGCCCATCTGACTCACCACCATATTTCTCACCTTCTCGCACTTCTCTGCGTACTTCTTGTAGGCACTCGATTTGCGCTATTTCCAGTCTCCAACTTCCCTCATATTCTCATCAGGCTATATCTTAATGGCGCCAAAGTTTTTGCGGTTCTCCTTCAAAGTTTACCCCTCATCCTTGATAGCCTCTTCAAAATCATAGCTGATTTCACCGTTGTTAATCCAATCATCAATCAACTCTGATGTGCATCTCCCACTGGCCAATCCCATTAGATCTTCGAATCTGATTCTGCTAGTGTTGGAGTTGATATCACTGGAGGAAATGAACTACATGAGGTCCTGCTTGCTGAACTTGTTGATCTTGAGAGTAAGCAGCCTGGCCTTTCTGGAGAGGTCTCGGTAGAGTGGTAACCTTTTCTTCTGCTCTGCCTTCTCAATCACCGACGTATAGCTGAACCTGTAGTTGTCGAGTATGCTACAGTTGAGCAGCTTGGGGCGCGCCTTGATGACCGAGAAGATGTTGATGGGCGGTTGATGCTGGATATAGAAACTTTGCTCTTCCATGTTGACTATCTAGTCAAAGGACTTCTCCTTGAGGACGAACTGCGTCTTCTTTCTTTCTAGCTGCTACTTTTTGAATGAATAGGCCAGATGTTTAGTCTTTTACTTAAGGTCGTGAGAGAAGTTGAGAGCTTGGGTTTTTATCTTGGCCAGGGTCTTATCCTTCACGACTGTGTTCTTAGTTCTGAGGTCGTTGACTGCATCAATCACGTTCTGATAGACCTTGTTCCTCTTTTTTTCATAAAAAGATGTCGGCTTCTAGGTGGTCTACTTGTAGGTGAGGTTGTTTTGCATGGAGAGAGAATGCTAAAGCTCAGTGATCTCGTTCTTTCTGCAAAAAGGGTTGTCCTTGTATTTGAGGAAATGGTCTTGGTTTTTCTACCTGACCTGCAGCGTAGATTTAACTGCCTTCTAGAAGTTGAGTTTCTGTTCGATGTTGTTTTTCATGTGCTGGCTGAAGGAAGGACGATTTATCTTGTAGTAGGAGGGTATTTTGGGGAGTTCATAGAGATGACTGCGGTTCAGGTTATTGGAGCTTCTTGTGGTGTTGAGTCTGGTCACGCTTTTAGAGGGAGAAATGCTCCGGCTCTTGCTGCGACTCAGGTTTATTGAGAACATCAGCCAATTTGAATTTAATATATAACGTACTTTGGAGTGTGCCAAACCAGCCATTTATTACTTGTGCCAGATGACTCTAATCATAAGATGGCAGTGCCCTAGGTATTGATGAAATGAATGGGCGTGATAAAAGTGGTAATAGTAGATTGCAAAGAATGGAGGTGATAAAAGTAATTGTATGTAAGTTATTCAGTTTAAAACAGATGGCAAAAACTGTTATGCGCTGATGATAGTGCAGTAGAGCTGCTTTTGGTATTTTATGACACTTTGGGCAAATCCGTCAGCTTGGCACTCAAACGTATGGACTTTCTTAAAATATGTAGTAACGCCTAATATACCATCAGAAACTATGCTCGCAGCAACTTCTCCTAGCTTCACCCAAAATACACTTCTTATACGATAATACTTTATTTTGCAAAGGAGGAATCCCTTATGGGTATTTGTATTGAATGGCTCTTGGCCAGTTCTCATTTTTGATGAAATCAGACCGACCCACGATACAATTATATAAAATTAACATTGGAATATAATAAAAATAAAGCGAAATGCAGAATCAGCTCACATATTCCAACCAGGTCACTCCACCGCAGCCTCCCAACTCCCTCAATCCCTCCAAGTTCACTTCGCCTACTCATCCTAAAAGCTTCGACAAGACTCTTCCCACCATGAATCTTAAGCATTATTCTAGCAATCCCAATCTCTCACTTGACGTTAATGGCATGAAGACCTCTGGAATCATGAACGAGTCGAATGCTTTTCCTACTGCAGTCAACAAAAAAAGTATTTAATTCAGGTCACCTCCTTCTCATACTCAATACAGTTTTCAGCAGAACCAGCCACCTCAACGACCCCCCAAAAACTTAATGACTCAGAGCCTTGTCATAGCAGACAACCCTAACACCGACGTTCCCTAAGAAACCACTGCGCCCAAAAAAGAAATCTTCAAAAACCCTCCTAAAAAACAATACAGGCTTAGCGAAACAATAGATGATATTCCTCAAAATGTGTTTTTGCCTAAAAGAGAGGAATTAGCGATGCTTAATTCCCCAAAAGATACCAACTTTTACAAGAAAGACAACTCTGACTAAAGAATTGAAAGTATGCGGCAAATCCCTTCCTTTCTGAACCGTTAAAGAGGATCGGACATGAAGAGAAGCCAAGTCGTTGAGCCCACTTTCGAATCCAATCGAAACTACTTAACTAAATAACTGAGCTTATCACGAGAACTTGGGTTTTCTAGGCCGAAAGCCAGAAAAGTGACAGTTGACGATTTCACCCGTTTGAAGTAGCTGGGCAACGGCAAATACGGCAGAGTCTATCTGGTGAAGTAGAAGTGCACCAACTTTATCTGTGCTCTGAAGGTCATTGAGAAGAAGCTTCTGCATGAGGAGGAAATAACCGACCAGTTCATCCGCGAAGTGAAGATCCAGATGTTTCTCAACCATCCCAACATCATTAAAATGTATGGCTGCTTCGATGATGCTACCAATATCTACATCATTTTGGAAGTTGGAACTGGAGGGCAACTCTATCACCAACTCAAGAAGTCACAGCCCCTCTCTTAGGCTAGAATTGCCTTCATAATGAGGCAAGTCTGTGAGGCAGTCAATTAAATCCACTCTTTGAAGATTATACACAGAGACATCAAACCTTAGAACATTGTGCTCCATGACGTAGCTATGAAATAACTCAGAACATTATCAAGCTTTGCGATTTCGGGTGGTCAGTTCACCAAGACAACAAACTTCGGACAACCTTTTGCGGCACTCCACTGTACGTTTGTCCCGAGATTCTGAAAGGCAGATAGTATGATGAGAAGATAGACATTTGGTCCATCGGAATCATGATGTATGAGATGGTAGTTGGCTAAAACCCCTTCAAAATCACTAGAGAAGAGGAACTCATCAAAATAGTCAAGGACGAAATCAAAATCCCTTCCTATCTCTTTGTGAGTGCCTAAGTCCGGGACTTTTTGGATCGTTGCTTGCAAAAGAACCCGAATGATAGGGCTACGATTAAGTAGCTTGTGAATCACTCTTTTTTCAAAAAGCATCAGGAAAAGGCAGATAAGTCCAAAGTTCTTAATATGTGACCCAATGATTTATATACTTAATTCTGATAACAGCACATTTATCTAAAGTATCTTTGTTCTAGATGATAAAGGACAAAGTACTAAAGCTGGCAAATGCTCAAAATTTTTTATTGAGTTCTTTGAGTTATGAGTCACTAGAAATAACCCTTGAGATTAATCAATTATCTTGCACAATGCCAAGAGAAAACAGCTTCAAAGTGCTGATGATACTCTCTTCAAAATTTCAAAATGGCTTTTATATTAAATCTTTTGAACATAGCTCAAGATAGAGTTTGATACAATTTTGTACTGAAAATGCGAATTAGGTGATGTAAATAGCTGTGCCTATCATTTGAAGAGGGCGTCTCCCTTTCCTACATTCTTCTTTTTGATTTCTTTGATCTCCATCAAAACCACTGACTTAGCTCTGCCCACGACTATAACTCTTCTTCTCTTGCACTTGGTGCATTACAATCTCAAAGCTATTTTTTTGGTGGTCTTGGCTTTCTTCCTGAAGATGGGTTTGGTCTGACCTCCGTAGCCAGATTGTTTGCGGTCATAACGACGTCTACCTTGGGCGGCCTTGCTTTCCTTGCCTTTCTTGTATTGAGCCACTTTATGGACAGTGTGGGTCTTGCATTTGGAGCAGTAGGTCTTTCTGGTCTTAGGGATCACAACCATTTTATGACTATAAATAAAAGATTATTTAATTAAATAATGTTAAATGCTAAAAGGTGCGCATCAATTCTTTGACTAACTTCAGGCTTCGAAGAATGATAGCATACTAACTCATAAGATATTTTTAATAATTCTTAAACTTTTCAGCAATCAAAGGAAGAAATACAAGGTTTGTTATAACGATCATGAGCAAATCATTTATTTATCTATAAAGAAAAGAAAAGCATAAAAGCTACGAATTTCTGATAGAACCATATTAAAGTCCTTTAACTTTGAGTGATTTATCTATTCTGCTTGAAGAATAGTTTTGCCCTAAGCAGTTTTTAGATTAAAAGCAAGTTTACTCAATTAAGCTGGCTTTAATCAAACAAAACAGTCATTTTCGTCAAAACGTCTAATTGCATCAACTGCTCCTTCCTTGAATCGATTATCACCTTAAGAAATACAAAGTATTATAATCGTAGCTGAGCTCTCTTTCTGTCGTTCCCTAAATCCCAAATCAGTTAATATGCTATTTTCGGCCATTTATGAGTAAATAAGTTGATTATTGTGTTCAACTGTGGTTCTTACTCTGTTTAACGTTTGATTTTGATAATTTAGTGGAGCTTCTTTTTAATAAAGTTAAATTTCAATTAACAGTTTAAAGGAAAGAAAAGAAGTCAGGAAAACTATTTTTAAGATAATTCTATCAGATTGTAGGATTACTTGAACAAAAGCATTGATTTATTGAAAAGTTACTAGTCTTATGTTTTTTATTTTTCAATCTGTAGATGAAAATACTATGCTTTGTCAAAAAACTGCTGTAAAATAAGGCTTTTCTGGAAATTGTTAGAGAAAAGGATGAAATAATCTAGATAGACCGCCCTTGGCAGCCTAAGTTCTTGAAGCAGTCTTCTTGTTTTTTAATAAAATTTATAATCCAAGTTACCTCCCTTCAGGCTAAAAAAAGAAACCTAAGCCTTTAAAGGAGCTCCTTGACATTTCATTTTTATATTTTATCTCTTTTCGAAAGATGATAGAACAGAAAAAGTTAAGCTCTCTAAAATTATTTGATGCAAGACAGGAATTATCACTTGCAGGCATATTTCTCGGAAAATCCTGTATTAACAAAGCTTATAATAAGATTGTTTCACCTCAAAACTGAGATGAGGAATGTTTTTCCTATAATATATATTTTTCTTCTATAAAAATAGAAAATAAAGCATGCAGCAATTAAAGCGAAATCTTAGTCAGATGCACAAAAGGCTCGTTTTAAACAATGAAAGACGAAGTCTGTATAAATTAGAAAAACCTATCTCTGATAAAATGCAAAAATAGTCTCATAACCCTTACTTACAAAAAGATAAAGAATATGAGTCAACCTTAAAAATATTTTCACTCCACCATCAAAAAATCGACTCTGTTACAACCAACGATTATTAATTCATCAAGAAAGAAAGGCATATAAAAATTTCTTAGAATTTAGATTTAAGAGGCTTGTTTGCTTAGGCGGAATAGAAAAAGCAAGCATTTATTAAAAGAAAAGTACACTCTTAAACTACACATTCTAAAGCTAAATCAAACGAATAGTAGTTTTGCTTTTAGTAGGGTTAAAAAAAGTATAACGAACCAATCAATGAAATCATTAATAAATTAAGTGAGACTCTTTTCCTTCAAATCAAATGCAAAACAGTTACTATCAAAAAGGACAAGTTGCTTAATATTTGGAACTCCTTGCTTTAATATATCTCGACTGACTAACATAATGCTTAGCATTTTAACTCTATTGCCTTTTTAAAACCATCTTTCAAGAAGGTGAAAAAAGGCATTGATAAAACTAGAATTAGCTAAAAGCAGCAAAAAATGACTTTTTTGAGTAACATTGTTAAGCATAAGATTTCATCTCACGATACACAAAAATAGCTACAATCAATCACTTATAAGCTGGCACTTGCACGAAAAGATAAGGATAAGCTTTAAGATTAAATCGAAGGCCTCAAACGGTACAAT